>ERZ773067.163-NODE-163-length-42694-cov-7.477403_pt1 | contig 42694 bp, 19 predicted proteins | sample MGYA00580622_ERZ773067 | MGnify/ENA primary metagenome ERZ773067 (study PRJEB29015, sample SAMEA2737998) | human oral metagenome | biome: human oral; feature: human-associated habitat; material: dental | place: China | collected 2113 ...
CCCCACGCGAAGCATACGAACGCCTACTCGTTGCTTCCACCACTTGACACCAAGCTGCCACTCTCACGGAAAGCGCCTACTGACCCTCAGGAAACTTAAGACCTTCTTTCTTCTTTGGCATTTACAGGATCATGGGAGCCATTTCAAGAGCCCGGACTGCGCCAACGTCATAAATAACCTCTTCGAACGGGATTTCAAAACCTCCCGATGTCAGAACAACCCGTTATTCAGAGTTTTTGTCGCGCGACACCTGCTATGACAGAGAGAGAAAATCCCATATCAAAGCTTACTCTTGGGCGGCGCGTCGGTCAACGAAGCCTCTAGTCAAAGCACGCTCTAGGATGGCTATGAATAAGTCTCCTAGAACTGTCGGAATCCGCACTGGTTTTTTGTCTTGTTTAAGACTGTTGCGTACTGCCGCCTTGAGGCGCTCGTAGAGGGCGTTGAAGTGATCATCAACTAGGCCTGTGCTATTATACATTCAGCGGCTCGTTTCGTTAGTGTTTTATTCGACATCTATTCTATCTGAAACGAGCCGCCCAATCTATTTATTCAGGATGCGTCTCTAATGGCAGCTGGCCATTCTGTGAATAAGCCTCCAGGCTTCATTCCGCGATCGGGTACCGAACCCCGAACGAAGTCCATCAGGAATGGAGGAAAACCAAGACGGCAGCCTAAACCATAATCCAAGTTTTTCACTACCGTCCACAAAACTTATGGCAGTCCACATCATCGACCATGAGGACGATTTCACATGGATGCTCGCCAAAATTCTGCGGCAACTTGGTCTGGAAGTTTCGGTCGATCACGATCCCGATCAATCCACCGCGGCGGCAGGTGATCTGCTCATCCTCGGCCCCGGACCGGGTGACCCGCACGATGCAACGGACCCCCGGATCAATAAAGCCCGCCGCTGGGCAGAAGCGGCTCTGACCGGCAGATTTGAGCGAGTCCTCGCCATCTGTCTTTCCCACCAGTTGGTCTGCGATGCACTCGGGATCGACGTACGCCAGCTGGCGCAACCCAACCAAGGAAAACAAGCGAGCATTCAACTATGGGGGGTGGAAAGGCGCCTTGCATTCTATAACTCGTTCTCCGGGTTTATCGACCGCGCAAACGACACGCGGCTTGATGCATGGCAAGTAGAAGCGGATGATCTCTCCGGAGAGATCTTCGCGCTCAGGCGTCATGGATTCGAGACGATGCAGTTCCATCCCGAGTCCATATTGAGCATCGACGGAGTTGTCGTCCTGAAAGAGGCACTCAAGCGACTGTTCGACCATCCCGCCGAAAGCGCTGAACCTTCGACAGCCCCATGAGTCAGGTCTTTCTACCGCGACGCTTCGCGGCTGTGATCGCTTCGGACGCAGACTCGGAAAGGGTATGGGAGGTACGAAGTTTGAGCGACTCAGGTAGGACGCTGACAAGATCCGCCACTGACCTCCCCGCCAGCTGAGCCCGCCATGCTCTATCGGCCGAGTCGACGAGCGTATGAATGACGCATTCCCGCTGGCACTCTTCGGGAGTCGCCGCGCCCCTTCCATGGCGACGGATGTCCAGACATGTAAACGCGGGGGCTGAACCCTCGATCGCCTCGAAGACCGCAAGAGCTGTGATCTCCTCCGGAGGAGCCGCCAACCGGTAGCCGCCCCGGGGCCCGGTGGTCGCCACAAGCACGCCTGCCGCTACCAGGCGCTGGAGGTACTTGGCCAGGTAGGGCTCGGGTAGGTCGTAGAACTCGGCGATAGTCCGCCGCGCAATCCACTTGCCGTCCGGGGCCTGAGCCAGGAGCGACGTCGTATGCAGGGCCCACTCCACTCCCTTCGAGACACGCATGCTTTCAGTCTCTCACACACTGCTATTCTGGACATATGACATCCAGAATAAAGCGCCAAGGGTCGCTCCTCGCCACACTGCTCGTCGCAGCATTCATGGGGCAGTTCGACTTCTTCGTTGTCAACGTCGCTGCGCCAGTCATCCAGGGTGCGCTGGATGCGAACGAGGCAGAGCTCGAGCTGGTCGTGGGAGGCTACGCCTTCGCCTACGCGAGCGGACTCATCACAGGCGGCCGCCTCGGTGACATGTATGGCCACCGCAAGATGTATCTATGGGGGCTCATGCTCTTCGCCGCCACCTCCCTGTTGTGCGGCGTGGCTGGCTCTCCGGGCTTCCTCGTGTTCGCCCGGATCATGCAGGGCTTTGCCGCCGCAGTCATGATCCCGCAGGTCCTGGCGGCCATCAACGTCGCGCTTCCGAGCGAAAGACGCGGATGGGCGATGGCCTGGTACGGTGTCGCCACCGGCATGGGCTCGATTGCCGGACAGATCCTCGGAGGCTGGTTCGTTCACGCTGACCTTGCAGGCTTGGGCTGGCGTGCCATCTTCTTGATCAATGTACCGATCGCAGTGCTCACGTTCATCGCGGCACTGCTCGTCGTGCCGAGGAGCCAACGGGCGGGGGCGCCTTCGATCGATGCGCGCGGCTCTGCGGGCATCGCGATCTCTCTCGCCTTGGTGCTCCTGCCGTTCGTACTGGGGCGTCAAAATGGTTGGCCTGCATGGATGTGGATTGGTCCGGTAGCTGGGCTCCTTCTCTTGTGGATCGTGATCCGACAAGAGGACCAGCTTGGCGCACGCGGCGGAGACCCTGTGCTCGACACGAAACTCATCACCATTCCCTCACTTGCCCGGGGTTCCATTGCCTCCGTGCTATTCATGGCGTTCTTCGCCGGATTCATGTTCCGGTTAACCATCCTCCTACAACAAGGGGAACACATCGAACCTCTGCACGCTGGGCTGGTATTCGCTCCATCGGGCGTAACATTCGCCCTCAGCTCATTGCTCATGAGAGGCTGGGTCGCCATGAATCGGCAGCGCGCTATTCGTACGGGCGCAAGCATTACGATACTTGGTCTCGTTGTCGCCGCCCTCGGATTGACCATTGATGGGCTACCGACGCTCGGCCTGATCGTCGCCGCGGTCTGCCTGACTGGATTCGGAAACGGGCTGGTGCTCCCGACACTCATCGGCCTCGCTCTCTCAGATGTGCCTCCGATGAAGGCCGGGGTTGGCAGCGGAATCGTTACCGCGGCGCAACAGTTTGCTGCCTCAGGCGGTGTTGCGCTGCTCGGGACTCTCTACTTCTCATGGGCCGCGGCCGCTGGTCACCAGCAAGCAATGGCGTGGACCTTCATTGCTGATATCGTTCTGCTCATCGGCGTGATTCTTGTCGCAGGCCTTTCGCCTGACTCTAGACACAGAAGGACTACAGCAGACGCCTCGTGAGCTGCTGCACGAACTACTCGGCATGTCACCCAGAAAAGTCGGAACATTGGAACAGCAACCGAGAGCCGAGAAGCCATGGGCCGGTTAATGATACTTCGTTCCTCCGTTTCCTCGGGTCGCATGGATGGAAATTCACATCGTATTGGTAGGAATGCGCAACGATCCGAGTCGAGCGTGGACGCGGTCTCGAAGTTGGCCAGAGTGACGCACTCAGAGGTCGCGTGGGTTAGGGGTGTGTCGTTGGGGCGGGGCAGGCACGAGACCGCGTAGAGGAATGAGTTGTCAAGTCTCGTAACTTACTCTGCGCGAGGTGTTCGTGCCTGCCATCCCATCCTTCATCATGGAACCCCTGTGGAGCCAGCTCATCGCGCTAATCCCACCCCACATCGACACCCACCCGTGAGGAGGATGCCACCGGCCGCGCATTCCCCGATCGGACCATCTTCGACAAACTCGTCCTGGGCCGCTCGTATCTGAAATTCGCCGACTCCAACTGCTCGGCCACCACTAAAATGGACCCAACGCGACGAGTAGATCGACGCGGACATCTTGACCCAACTCGAAGACCTGTGCCTGGAAGTACACGACCAGATCATCGGTCTTGATCTGGACCAGATCACCTCGACAAGCGTCTGATCAAAACCCTCTACGACAGTGAAGCCGCCGAGAAATAATCTGTCGGCAGGGGCAAACAAGACACCAAACGCTCCCTCATGGTAGATGCCTTCGGGGATACCCCTCTGCTGCGTCGTGGCCGGCGCAAACCGCAACGACTCGATCCTGCTGGAACCCACCCTGAAACACCTGGCCCGTTTCGACCACGGCCTGGGCCTCGGGACCTGCCAGAGCACATCACTGTGCACCTGGACGCCGGCTACGACTCACACAAGGCCCACAAACGACTGGCTATCCTGGGCCGCAATGGACGCATCTCCACCAAGAACACTCCCTTACAAGCCGACACCCGCTGGGTCCTCGAACATACCAACTCCCGGCACAACCGGGACTTTCGCAAACTACTGATCTATATCGAACGCCGCACCAGCGTGATCGACGCCTTCATCATCCCGGCAACGCCATCATCATCCTACGCCGCCTCATCTGGCAGGTCTGAACCACCCACCGATGGGACAAACGACCCGAACAACGGCCCTGAGACCTACCCGCGTCTCTAAGAAGCGTCGTGAGTTCGCAGCGGCGCACAAGGACCGAGCCCTGGTGTGGCGGTCCGGTTTCGTCGGGACATTGACGCACTGCGCGGCTGTAATGGCGCACGCCGAGGACACCAGCGGAATCGGTATCGACGCCGAATCTGATCTATCACTCCCCGCTGACATCCTGCCAACGTTGCCAGCGCGGCCGAGCAGTCCGCGCTCAAGCGGTTCCCCGCGAGCGATCCGGCCTGGGACCGGATGCTGTTCAGCACCGAGGATACCGATGCTCAAAACATAATACCCGCGCACACAACGGTGGCTAGACTGTCAACGACAGCATGGTACTCATTCAACCCGACGAAACCTTCGAGCTGACGCTCCTCGGAACCGCCGCACGAGACATGCGCCGCCCCTAGCCTACGGCTGCTGGGCCGTCACTGGTGGGATCATCACCACGGCCATCACATTACCTCCGCGAACTAGACAAATCCGCCGTCAACGACCAGCGTCGTCCCGGTCACGAATGACGCGTCATCGGAAAGAAGGAAGGCAACGGCCTTCGCTATCTCGCTCGGAAGGCCGACCCGAGCCAGAGCCGAGCGCTCGACGGCGGCGTCGAGTAGCGCCGCGGGCAGCCCCTCAGTTAGCCGCGTCTCCACGAACCCCGGGGCGACAACATTGCACCGGACCCCGCTCCTCCCCACTTCCTGGGCGAGCGAGAGCGTGAATCCGATGATGCCAGCCTTGGCAGCGGCGTAGTTCGTCTGTCCCCGGTGCCCCCGAAGCCCCGCTACAGAGGACAGCGTGACGATCGCGCCGGACTGCCGCTCCACCATGCGCACGCTCACCTCGCGGCACACGTTGAACGTCCCGGTTAGGTTAACATCGAGCACGCGCTTCCACCGGTCGTCAGTCATCCGGACCAGAGCACCGTCCTCCACAATGCCCGCCGAGCAGACCAAAGCACCGATCGGCCCGAGGTGATTCTCGACGCCTGTCACGAGATCGGCGACATCTCCCGCATCGGCGATGTCGCAACGGTACGAGTGCGCTGACCCACCAGCAGCCTCCACCCTGTCTTCCACGTCAAGCGCAGCCCTTCGATCCGAAGAATAGCAGAATGCGACCTGGTAACCGCGGCGCGCCAACTCCACGACGGTCGCCTCCCCAATCCCCTTGGAACCGCCGGCAACGAGGGCGACCGGTTCATTCATACCAAACTCCCTTGGTGCGCGCTGACCGTGAGCGCATCGTTGATGGTGTGCACTAGGTCGGTCGCCTGCGTGTGGATGAAGAAATGGTCACCCGTCATGAGCCTGTGGTCCACCTGGCCAGCGGTGAAATCCTCCCAGGCGAGCATCTGTGCTGGTGAGACCAGTGCATCCCCCTCACTCGAGAAGGTGGTTAGCGGGCAGGTGAGGTTTTCGCCCGCGTGGTACCGGTAGTTCTCCAGCGCTGAGTAGTCGGCACGGATCATGGAGATCGCGTAGTCGCGCAGCGCGGGCTCGGCGAGGATGCGAGGGTCTGTGCCACCCAACGCGAGCAGCTCCGTCTCCACCGTGGCGTCCGAGGCCCCCTGAAGCCGGGGGCGCTCGGACTGGGCGCCAGGAGCGCCTGTAGCGGAGATGAAGAGATACTGGGGCTGGCGCACGCCCTGGCGGACGAGTTCACGCGCCGTCTCAAAGGCAACGAGCCCACCCATACTGTGGCCAAACAACGCGTACCGGTCCAGCCCGTGCCCTGCGATCCGTTCTGTCGCATCCTGTACGAGGTCCTTAATCACCATCCGCGTCCGCTCGGTGTAACGGGTCCCCCGGCCGGGGTACTCGACACCGCAGAAGTTCGCAAGCCGACGTGGCTCAATGCGATTCCATCCGTGGTAGATAGCTGCCGAGCCGCCCGCATAAGCGAAACAGAACACAGGGGTGGTTGCGCTCATCGAGGGGTCGCCGCCGACCCACCAGCTTGATGTCATGTCACTCCTCCATCACTGAATTAACCAGCTCAGAGAGCTGGGCGTGGTTGTTGGCGACCATTGCCGCCACGAGCTGGGGAAAGACCTTCACGATGGCGGCCATGGTCTCGGCTGGCACACGGGCGGGGTTGTACAGCCACAGGCCTCGCAGCTGCGGACCGCTGCGTCGCATGAGCAAGTAGAGATCGACGTTGTGCGGCTGCATCTTGGTGACCAGCTCGGGGATCACCGAACCACCGTCGGTCCCCAGCGCCAGGGGCGTCACGTCGATCCCGTCGAGGGTGAGACCGGCCTCGACGTTGACTAGATTGAACAGGATGCGTAGCGGATTGTCGGTCTCTTTGTCGAAGAGCCCGATCGAGCGCAGCGGCACCTCGGCGTGTCGGGCGGCCTCGCTCGTCTGCGCCATGATTTTTTGCACTAGGTCCGCGATGTCAATGGCTTCCCCGGGGCGCACCAAGACCGGCGCGATCCGGAATCCGACGACATCGCGGTCCACATTGTGTTCACGTCCGTTGGACGGGTACCCGATTGCGATGTCGTCGCGTCCAGTGAAGGCCTTCAGCAGCACCGTGTAGCAGGCGAGCAAGAAGACGAACTCGGTTACGCCGTGGGTCTTGGCTATGCGCGAGATCTCGGCGCTTAAGTCCTCGGTCAATGTGAAGGGCCACGTATAGCCGTCAGGTACAGGCCCGCAGGGTCGCGCAGGTGTCGTGAAGAGAAGCCGCGGTTCGTAGCCAGCCATGAGCGTCTGCCAGTAGCTGATGTCGTCCGTGTAAGCACCTGCGGCCCAAGCTGATGTCTGGCGGCGCGCCACGGCGACGGAGGACCCAGCAGACGTCACCGATGGGGTGACGCCGTCGCGCGCTGCTGTGTAGAGACCTGCGAGGTCACGACCGACAATAGCGAAGGACCAGGGATCAATCACGATGTGGTGCATGACCAGAACCAGAACGGTGCGGTCGTGGCCGAGGCTGACAAGGTCCCCCCGCAGGAGCGGCCCGTCGCCGATGTTGAACGGTTGCAGCGTCTCCTGCTCAATCAGGTCCTCGAGCGCGTGCATCTGGTCATCTGGAGAGAAGGCGCCCAGTTCCACTCGTGTGATCGGCCACCTGGGCTGGTCGACTACTCGTTGTCCCCATCCCCAGTCCGCTTCATGCAAGGTGACACGAAGCGCATCGTGGTAGGCAGTGACCCGACGCAGAGCGGTGATGAGCGCCTCCGCATCCAGCGGGCCGCGCAGCTCCGAGACAGTGACGACGTTGTGATGCGGATGAGCGAGGGGCACGGGTTGATGGATGATGTCGAGCTGGGCAAAGGAGACCGGCTCGAGCGGACCCGCCGTGACCTGCGCGAGAGACTCGGGCATGGCGCAGTCAGCCAGGGACGCCAGCAGACTCTCCCAAGCGTCCACCAGGGCGTCCAGATGGGGAGCTGTCTCCGGCGCGCACACCCACGAGGCCACTAGGGCCGGGCCGTCCGGCCCTTCATACAAACCGGCGTTGATCTCCACTTGGTGAGCTAGGAAGTCGGGCATGGCATCACTCGGTACGTCCTCCCACGGCTGGATACCCGCCCCACCCGGGATTCGCCCCAGGAAGTTGAACCCAGCCCAGGAGACGGTATCAGGAAGATGCTTCGCGCCGTCCCCCAAGTATCGCAGCAGCCCGTAAGAGGACCCATCGCCCGGGACATCCCTGATTTCTCGCAGTGCGCGGCGCACACGGGCAGTCGAGTTGTCGTCGGACTTGGACCTCAGCTCTAGACGGACCGGATGCATCTCGGTGAACCAACCGACACTGCGTGAGAGGTCACCCCCCGACCAGCGATGGTCCAGACGACCGTGAGACTCGACGTCGATTAGAAGGGCTCCGCTCTGGCCCAGGACCCGCTCGGCCGCCACACCGACTGCCGCAAGCAGTACTTCTTCCACCCTCGCGCCAAGCTCAGGCACGCTCTCGGTCAGTAACCGCGCTGTTGCGGCCGCCGACAGCCCCGCCGTGCAGGACGTTGGTGCCGCAGCGGAGCCAACTGCCGGCACGGGGACCAACGGTGCCGAGAGCACGCGTTCCCATCCAGCACGGTCCGCCTCCGCGTCTACAGCGGCTTTACCCAGGCTGCGTGACCACGTTGCCCAGCTGGTGCCTTCAGGCAGAAGCGCCGGCGTGGAACCGGACTCGAGAGCTTCCCACGCGGACCGCAGGTCGTGCAGAAGCACCGGCCAAGAGGCCACGTCGATAACGAGGTGATGGCACACCAGCATCAGGATTGGCCCATGCCCGTCGTACCCCAGGCCGCCCAGAAACATGCGGCCAGCGTCGGGATCGAGTTCGGCGCGTAGCATGGCTACGGCGGCCGCCGCCTTGCCCCGTCCGAGGTCACCAGCAGCACCCTCAAGGAGGCGGACCAGCGAGCTGCCGGGGGGCAGGTCAGCCCGGGCTGGCACCACGAGCTGCCAACGGCCCTGATCGTCCCGAGTCCGTCGGGCTGCCAGCACCCGATGGACGCCGACGACCGACTCGACGGCGGTCTGGATGGTGGCGAGGTCAGCGGCGCCGGGGAGGCGGACGCAGACGTGTTGAGCAAACTGAGCAGCATCGCCAGGGAGGCGCCGCAGCCACTCCCCCATCGGGGTGGGGAGGACCAGTTCAACCTGCCCTTGGTCGATCTCCGCACTTGCAGATGTAGAGACCTGTGCCAGGTCTTTGATGACGGGGTGGGCAAACAGATCCCGCACGGTCACGGTAACCCCGGCCGCGAGTGCCCGGGCCACCACCTGCATCGCCAGCAAAGAATCGCCCCCACGCTCAAAGAAACTGTCGTCGCGGCTGAGGTCCCCGACCCCGAGGACGGTCTCCATCGCTGCGGCCAGCGCACGCTCGGTCGCGTCCCGCGGCAGTTCACCAGCTCGGTGCGACGGTATTTCGGGGGCGGTGAGCCGCTCCTTGTCCACCTTCCCGTTGCTAGTCAGGGGCAGCGCGTCGACGGGCACCATGACTTGCGGGCACATGTATGGGGGCAGGAGCTTCTCGACGTGCTGGCGCACTTCGGCGATCAGCTGGTTTGAGTCAGCTCCCCGTCGTGGCAGGACGTAGGCCACCAGCGATGCATGAGGACCCTCGCCGAGAACCACGGCAACGGCCTGGTCGACCTCGTTGACTGTCGACATGACGGCCTCGATCTCCGCGAGCTCGATCCGGTGCCCGCGGAGCTTGACCTGGTCGTCGTCGCGACCCAAGAAGTCCAGTTCCCCGTCACGCCGCCAAAGGGCACGGTCACCCGTCAGGTACATGCGCTCGCCATCCTCTGGGCTCCTGACAAAGCGTTCCGCAGTGAGTTCTTGCTGCCCGAGGTAGCCCAGGGCGAGACCGCGGCCAAGGACAGCCAGTTGGCCAGCTACTCCCAGGGGCACCGTGCGAAGGCGTGCGTCAACCACCCGCACCTGCGTGTTCGCGATGGGACGGCCGATCCCTAGCCGCGCCACGGCTGGGTCCAGAGGCTCGGTCATGGTGGCGCACACCGTCGTCTCGCTAGGCCCATACGCGTTTACCATGATGCGCTCAGGTGCCCAGCGACGGACGAGGGCAACCGGGCAGGCCTCGCCCGCGACCGTGATGCCCATCCTCGGAGGCAACGCACCCTCCGCGACCTGGGCGAGGACCGAGGGCGGCAACGTGGCATGCGTCACGCCGAGCGCAGTACACGTGCTCTCAAGCGCGCCGCCCGGCAGCAGCTCCTCCTTGGCTGCCAAGACAAGCGCAGCGCCCGAGCACAGCGCGTCGCAGCGCTCTGCGATGCATGCGTCGAAGGCCGGGGAGGCGAAGTTGAGGACCCGCCCGACCAGCGGCTCGATCCCGAACCGCTCCGTTTGAGCGTCCACGAGCGAGGAGAGGCCCGTAGCACTCACGACCACGCCCTTGGGCAGCCCCGTGGAGCCGGATGTGAAAATGATATATGCAGGATCGCCGGTATCCCTCGCCACCGGCGTCGCCACCGTTGGCGACGCCGCTCGCAACGTGTCGAACGACAGCGCCCGGTAGCCCTGCGGCACAGACCTCGAGGCGTCGGAAGCGCACACGACCAGCCGCGGGACCGCGCTGTCCAGGATGTGGCGGATCCTGCCTACAGGCACCTCGGGATCGATGGGGACGTAGATCGCACCAACATGCATCACTGCCAGCATGCTGATGACGGACTCCCGTGAGCGCGGGCAGAGGACGGCGATGCTGTCGCCCGGTGCCGTTCCCTGCGCCAGAAGTCCCCCGGCGACGCGAAGTACCTCCTCGTGCAACTCAGCATAGGTCAAGGTGTCGTCTCGCTCTATCAGCGCCAGGGCCTGCGGAGTTGCGGCCGCCTGCCGCGAGAACATCTCGCTGACGGTCTGGGCGGCCACCTCACGTTCTGTCGCGTTCCAGCGTGAGAGCAGCTCCCGCTCCGCGGGCAGGACCACGTCCAGCTCGTCGGCCGTCAGGGTCGGACATGCTGCCGTCTGGACAATGACCAGTGCGAGGCGCTCCCCCAGTGCCCGCACCGTCTCCTCGTCAAAGACATCGGTGTTGTACTCGACCGAGCCGGAGACGCGGCCATCAGTGCGCTCGAAGGCGATGACCAGGTCCATGCGCGAGGTCCCGGTTTCGCTCGGCAGCACCTCGATCTGCAGACCGTCGAGGCCTTCTGACACATCAGGCACATCGTTCCACGTCACCATCACTTGGACCAACGGGTGCCGGGCGGCATCGCGCTGCTCGACGACCTCGGCGACCAGTGACTCAAACGGGAGGTCTTGGTGGTCGAGGCACTCGACCACACTCTCCTTGGTGCGCTCGATGAGGTGGCGGACCGGTTCATCTCCCCGGATCTGGGAGCGCACCACCAGTGTGTTGACGAAGAATCCGACAAGATCCTGGAGTTGCTCGTCGGGGCGCCCAGCCACGTTGATTCCGACGCCGAGATCGTCGCCGGCCCCGAGAAGGCGCAGGGTCGCGGCCAAGCAAGCCTCAACCACGACGAAGTCCGTCGTGGCGGTGGCGGCGGCTACCGAGGCGAGGGCCTGCCAGACCTCCGGCGCCCACTCTAGCGCGAGATGATGCCCTGCCCCTGTGGGGCGCACCGGGTGGGGCCGGTCGGTCGGCAGCAGGACGTTCGTCGGCATCCCCTCCAGTTTTGCTCGCCAGTACTCCAGCTCCTGTGCCCAGCGGCTTTGCGGATCCGCCGGGTCGCCCAACAACTCGCGCTGGAAGGAGGCGTAGTCCGCGTACTGCACGGGAAGTTCGGCTAGTTCCGGTGCGCGACCCTCAGCACGTGCTGAGTAGGCCACTGCCAGATCGCGACTGAGCGGGCCCATCGAGACGCCATCCCCGGCGATGTGGTGGATGACGATGACCAAGATAGATTCCTCAATCCCCGAGCGAACCAGGGTGGCACGCACCGGGAGCTCTGTGGCCAAGTTGAACGCATGCCTGCACGCTCCAGCGACCACACCTTCCAGGGCGGGGCCCTCGGTTGCCTCAACACAGGTGAGTACGCTGCCCACATCCATCGGGTTGAGTGCCTCAGCCCAGGGAATGCCATCCTGCGACCCGTACACGGTTCGAAGCACCTCATGGCGCGCCAGGACGTCCTGCAGTGCGTAGTCGAGCGCGCTGACGTCCACCTCCCCGTGCAGGCGAAGGACCATGGGGATGTTGTAGGTGGCGCTGGGCCCGTCGATCTGCTGCAGCAACCAGAGGCGCGTTTGCTCGTGGGAAAGTGCCTGCCGCCCCGGGCGAGACACGCGACGGAGGCGGACGCGATCCGGGCCGGGCGTCGGAGCCGATTCGAGACGGGCTGCCAGGTCCCGGGCGACGGGGGCGGCGAACACGTCACGTACGCGCACGTCCTCGTAGCCTTGAGCCTGCAGCATCGTGACCAGCCGCGCCGCGAGCAGAGAATGGCCGCCCAGAGCAAAGAAGTCGGCGCCGACGCTGACTCGGCCCAGCCCCAGCACCTCGGCATAAAGCCGCACGACCACCTCCTGGACCGGGTTGGTCGGAGCGACCCAGTCCTCCTCGCCAGAAACGTCCGGAGTCGGGGCGGGGAGAGCCGACCGGTCGATCTTGCCGTTCGCCGTCATGGGCCAGGCATCGAGTGGGACCAACGCTGTCGGCAGCATATAAGCCGGCAGCGTGCGAGCTGCGTGATCCCGGAGGTCTGCGAGCTGGAGTGTCCGAACAACGCGCTCCGCGGGCACGCTCGCGCACGGAGCATCCCCGCGGTCTGCCGCAACCACACGGATTTTGTCAGGATCCACAGCGCCAGGACGACTCGCCACCAGCGTCATCGCTCCGCTGGGACCGTGCCGCAGCCAGTCAATCCGGGCCCGGTACCCGTGCTCTACTGCGACGGCTTGGACCTGTTCCGGGAGAAAGCCATCAGCGGGGTGTTCGAAGGCGCGCACCAAGTCCGCAGCACTGGTCTGGCTCGGCTCATCCAGTAGCGCCCGGATCTGCGCCGTGCGTGCATTGGGGAGCTGGTCCAGCACCAGCACGTCGGGTCCTGCCGCGCAGACCCGCGACAGATCGTTGATGTTTCCGCCCATCCAGGTCATGGGGACGGTCTCCGGGAACGGTGCGGCAACGGGCGTGATCACCACGTCGTAGCGGAAGAGCGACATCTCGTTGGCCGCGGTTACAGGTTTGGGCGAGATCACCACGTCGAGTGCAGTGCGGGGGCTAGAAAGCTGGCAAAACCACTCCGGAGCGAGCGCCAGCTCGGGATCCCGGGCTACGCGAATGGCAACTTGCTCAGTTCGGGCTGCCAGCGACGTACGCGGATCTACCAGATGGGCGTCAGCGAGTGCGTGGAAGGTATCCATCAGGTCGAGGCTGCGGACATCCCCCACGAAGACGTGCCCGCCCTCGGCCAATCGGTCAATCGCAGACAGAAGGACCTGTCGGGCGTAGTCCTCGTCTGGGAAGTATTGCAAGACAGAGTTGATCACCACGACGTCAAAGTTCTGGGCGGGGAGCTCATCCAGCTCGTGCGCGCCACCACAGAACGCGCGAGTCTCACACCTCTCGAGCGAATCTCCCAATGCTGAGAGCCGTGCAACAGCCTCAGATGACACGTCGACTGCCCAATACCTCTCGCAGGAGGGTGCTACGCGCCGCATGATGAGACCCGTGCCGCCGCCAATCTCCAGGACGGAACGAGGCGAGAGAGCCAAGATGTCGGCGGCAGTCGCATCCGCCCAAGCGGTCATCTCTTCAGCAGGGATCGGCTCGTTACTGAAGCTGCTCAGCCAGCCAGAGAAGTCTTCACCGGCCATCCCCTGTCCCCCAGTGTAGGCATCGTCCCAGAGCTCAGCCCAAGTGGTTACTTGGTCCGACCCAGCGCCCGCCGGGACCACATACGCCACGAGGCGCGGATCGCCCGGAACATCTTCCCGGACCATGGCGACAGCGTCGTCTACACCGTCGTGCTCGCGCAGCGCGGACTCGACATCGCCCAGCTCAATCCGATATCCGTGCAGCTTTACCTGATGATCCAGGCGTCCCAAGAAGCGCAGCCGTCCCCCGCCATCTCTGCGAACCAGGTCACCGGTCCGGTACCACCGTCCAGACACCTCCGGAAGGCTAGTGAACCGGTCCGCAGTGAGTTCGTTGCGATCGTGGTAGCCGCGCGCGACACCGAGTCCCCCAATGAGCAGCTCACCGACCACGCCCTGTGGCAGGATGTGCAGGTGTTCGTCGACGACGCAGACTGAAGTGTTGCTGATTGGCTCACCCACGTGAATCGACGAGTCCTCCACGTGAGCGACGCAGGACCAGATCGTAGTCTCCGTAGGCCCGTACATGTTCCAGACGTCGCAACCAATCCCCAGAAGCTGCTCGGCGAGATCAGGCGGGAAGGACTCGCCGCCGCACAGCACACGGAAGCCGGGCTGGGGACGCCAGTGGGCCTCCATCAACAAACGCCATGTGAACGGCGTCGCCTGCATGATGGTGGCGCCGCAGGAGCGGACCAGATCGCTGAGCGCTATCGCATCCGTCGTGGTCGCGACAGGTGCCACCACAACGTGGGCGCCACTGACCAGGGGCAGCAGCATCTCCAGGATGGAGATGTCGAACGACGGCGTCGTGACGGAGAGTAAACAGTCGCCGCTGCCGATCCCCGGGCGGTTCGCCATCGCCTGCAGCAGGTTGTCCAGTCCAGCCCGCGTCGCCTCCACGCCCTTAGATACGCCCGTGGAGCCCGAGGTGTAGATGACATATGCGCGAGAGGTGCCGTCCACGTCGGGCAGCGCGCGTGGCGAGCGAGGCGCCTCAGCTGGGACGGCTACCGGGCCGATGTCAAGACAAGTCACGCTGCCCAAATCGATGCCAGCCAGCACGTCATCGGCGGTGATCAGGACGCCCAGCCCCGAGTCACTGATCATGTGCTGCAGCCGCTGCGCCGGGAAACTGGGGTCGAGCGGCACGTAGGCGTTACGTGTCTTCAGGACAGCCAGCTCAGCCACCACGGTGCGCATGTCCCGAGGCAGCGCGATCCCAACCAGAGCCTCGTCGGGACCTGTGAGCGCCTCGATCTGGTCAGCGAGGTCGTCGGAGAGCGCATCGAGCTGAGCATAGGTGAGGGTGTCCCTGCCGCAGCTGACCGCCGGCGCCAAGGGAGTCGCAGCGACCCAGGAGCGGAACCGTGACAGCAACCCATCCTCAGGCCCGAGCTCGAAGACCGGACCATGCACGACCGCGGATCGGAGCCCTGCCTCAGAGAGGAGGCCGACAGATGCCACCGGTTGGTCCAGATCCTTCAGGTAGGCATCGAGGAGTGTGTGCATGGCAGCGGCAAAACCCTCAACCGTCGCCGCGTCAAAAAGGTCGGTGTTGTACTCGAAGTGTCCCGAGAGACCCTCCTCCTCGAACACCTGCAACTCCATATCAAACCGCGCTGACCTGATCGGTGCCTCAAGCTGGGTGAAGGTGAGGCCTCCCATGGACCGATCGGGCATGTCGACGTTCTGGTAGATGAACGACACCTGGAACACTGGGCTGCGCGATGCGTCGCGTTCCGGGTCGATGTCCTCCATGATCTGCTCGAACATCACCTTCTGGTGTGCCATACCGTGTCGGACCGATTCGCGAACCACCAGCAACACGTCACGCAGAGTCATCGCCGTCGCCATCTGGAACCGCAGCGGGAGCATGTTCGCGAAGTAGCCAACCAAATTCTGTAGCGCCTGATTGTTGCGGTTGGCGACAGGCACGCCAATCACTACGTCGTCCTGGTGGGCATATCGCCCGAGGGTTCCCACGAAAGCGGCGAGCAGCACCATGAAAGGAGTCGTCCCGGTCTGCTTGGCAAGCGCTCGCATCCGGGACATCCGCTGCTCGTCGACGGAAAACGGCAGCGAGGCACCCGAGTCGCTGCGGACTGCCGGGCGCGGCCGGTCGGTTGGCAAATCGAGTGCCGCGGGGGCTCCATGGAGGTGCTCTCGCCAGTAGGCGAGATCTTCGGACGAGACCTGCTGCTGACGCTGCCAAGCCGCGTAGTCGATATACTGCAGAGCGAGGGGCGGCAGCGGAGCCACGGCACCGCGCTGCCGCGCGGTGTAATCAGCGATCAGCTCATTGAGAAACACCGTGGTCGACCAGACATCAGCGAGCGCGTGGTGCGTCGTCATGAGCAAGACGTGCTCGTCCTCGCGGGTCCGTAGGAAGCACATCCGCATGAGCGGCCCCTCCTCCAGATCGAACGGTCGCGTGAACTCCTCAACGGCTGCAGCCCGCAGCGTCGGGTGGCCCAGGTCCGCGACCGCCAGCCCCGAGGCACGCACGGGCTCGCGCAGATCTACCACCCACATCTGGGGCTGGTGGTCGGCATGGAGCTGCTGGAACGGCTGCCCATCCACCTCGACGAACGTGGTGCGCAGCACGTCATGTCGAATTGACACCCTAGTCAGGCTCGCCTGCCAGGCGTCAACGTCCAACCGTCCGGTTAGGCGCACGGCTGCAGGAATGTTGTATGCCGAGCTGGCCGGCATCATCTGGTGCAGAAACCACATCCGCTGCTGCTGAAAAGACACGGGTTGCGGCCTGCCGCCCAGCTTGCCCAGACGGAGCCTCGAGGCGAGGAGCTCGCGCTTCTCTTCACTCGACATGGTGGTTATCAACTGTTGCATTACAAAAGCCTCGTTCAGGTGATCCAGGAGGGAATCTAAAGGAGCGACGTCAGCATGGCGTCAACCTCGTCGTCGGACAGGTGGTCGATCTGGGCGGTCTCGGCGTGGTCAACGACGATCTCCTCGTCGTCGCGCTGAGCGATCACTGCGGCTGCATTCCGGATGGTGGGAACGTCAAAGAACGTCCTCAAGTCCATCTCCACCCCGTAGGCGTCCTTCAGTCTCCCGTTGACGTGGACGGCTGCCAAGGAGTGCCCGCCGAGCTCGAAGAAGTCGTCGTCCACGCCAATACCATCAATCCCGAGGACGGCGCCCCAAGCCTCGACTAGTGCCCGCTCCATGTCCGTCTCTGGCGCCGCATAGACGGTCGCTAGGTCTGGGCGAGGGTGCAGCGCACTCGTCGGTGGCTGCTGCGCCGCCAGATCCGCAGGTGTAAGCGCAACAGCCTGACGACGCACGCGCTCGACGTCCTTGGGGCTGATCACGACGTGGGCCGGCAGCTCCGGTAGGGAAAGGAGCTGGCGCAACCCATCCAAGGCCTGGGTCGGCGTCATGGTCTGCATGAGTTCCTCAACGATCCCGCGGCTGGCCTCGGGCGTAGTCTCAGATTCGCTCACCGCTAGCGACACCATGGCATGTAGCCCCCCAAGATCTTGCACCTTCTTGATAGTGAAACGATGCGCGTGGACGAGCAACTCACCTCCTGGGCTCAGCAAGCGGATGCTGCACGAGAGAGCTTGTTGGTCCTGCTGGACTTCCTCGATCTCGATCGCGCAGAACAGGTGCGGCGTGAGTGGCCCGTAAACTGTGACCTCTTCGTAGCCGAAAGGCAGGTAGTACTCGGCGGGGGTGTGCATCCGGAAGATCCCGCCCGCCATGTCGAACATCGCAGGATGAAGTGGATAGATGTCCAGATCATGCTCGAACGCGGGATCCAGGCGCATCTCGGCCAACATATGCTGACCGTCAGTCGTGACCTTCTCCAGCAGATTCCAGCGCGGTCCGAACCAGAATTCGACGGGCCCGGCACCCGCCCGGTAGCGGTCGGCACCTAAACGGCGACCAATTTCGGCCTGATCGGTGAGCACCTCGACGCCCGCCCCCTGCGGGAGAACCTCATTGAGGTCGACGCGCTCCTGCCGGGCATCGGGAACGAGCGAGACCAGGCCCACCGCGTGATCGCGTCGCACACCACGGGGATCGCGGCTACTCACGCTGAACCGCCACGGCGCGACGGATTGGTCGATCTGAATCGAGATCGTCTTCTCGTGCCCGGCCGGGACGATCACGGGCGCCATAAAGATCACGTCGCGGAAGCCGACCGTTGCCTCCCCCGCGGGCGCGACCACTGATCGCACCATCTCGAGGAAGGCGGTGCCCGGCACAAGACCGTGCCCCATGAGGCGGTGGTCCCGCACGATCCAAGTGTCCTCGGAGTTGAAGCTCGCAGTGGCGGTATAGACCACCCCGTCAGTCTCGACACCCTTGACCACGGACTGGTCCCCGCCGGTGGCGCCCCGATCAGCCATTCCGATGCCCTGCCAAGTGTCCCAGCCGACCGAAACGACGGGACGACCTGCTGCCTGCTGCTCGAGCGCGTAAGCATCAAGCAGCGCGTTGGCGGCGGCGTAATCTGCTTGGCCTGGGCCACCGAACTCCGCCGTCACCGACGAGCACAGGAGAAAGAAGTCAAGCGGGTCCTGCTCCACGAACCTACCGACCAGACGAGTACCAGTCACTTTCGCGTCGCAACGGTCCAGTCCCACACCGGGATCGGCCCGTGAGATCATCGCGGTAGAGCCCACACCCGCAGCGTGTATGACCCCCCGGACGGGGCCGCAAGCCTCTCGGACCGTGTCGAGGGCCGCGCCCAGCTTCTCCTTGTCCGTCACGTCGGCGGCCACAGTCACCACCGTCGTCCCACGCGAGCGCATGCGGCTGATGGCGTGCTCTTGGACAGGATCCGGCCGGTCCGCCGAGCGGGAGACGAGCGCCACCGAGCAGCCGGGTACCTGCTCGGACAGCCACCCGGCAATCTGCAGGCCCACACCGCCCAAACCGCCGGTAATGACGTAGGTACCATCCTCGCGAACACGGAGCGCAGACGTCGCCTGGCCCGAAGATACCGGGTAGAAATCGCGCTGCCAGAAGCGGCTGCCGCGCAGCGCGGCGTTGCGCGGGGACTGCGCATCATCGAGCCAGACGAGAATCTGCTCGATACGACGCGTCTCCCTGGGTTTTAGATCGCACACATCCAGTACCCGCGTTTGCAGGCCTTGGATCTCCTGCGGGCTGACCAACATCAAGCCCAACCCGACGGCATGGTCCGGATGAACCGGATCGCACCCGTCGACGTTCCACACGCCTTCCGTCAGCAAGGAGACGGTCGTCGTCGTACCCTCGGGACGACGCGCCACAGCTTGGCACAGGGTGAGCAACGAAGCGTAGAGCTCACGGGCCGGAACTGTACCGTCTAGGGCCAGCGCGTGGACGACATGTACGTGGTCCACGCCGAGCCGTTCGATCTGTGTCAACCACGCCTCAGGGTCGAAAATGTCCAACGCAGAGGGTGCCGCTAGGACCGGGCCGGCGTGACGCTCCTCAAGCACGGAGAGCACCGACTCCCCGCGAGGTCCGCGGGCGAACGCCAGGATGGGGACAGCCGCTAGATCCGCGTCGTGCTGCCAAGAACCGATCTGGCTCCAGCGCTCCTCCCAGAGGAGGCCACTGGTCGCCTCGCAGTGTGCCGTGGGCTCGCTGCCATCCACGTCTGGATCTATCCAATACCGGTCACGGGCGAAGGGATAACCTGGCAGTCCGACGGGCACGGGAAGCATCCCGTCCACTGGAACATCGCCCAAAAGATTCTGGACGGCCAGTCGCGCGCGATGCGCAGCAGGGACGGGGAGTTTTCCGCGCGGATCGGGCAGGCTCGGCAATGCGGCGACTACGCGGTCACCTGCGGTGGCCTGCTGCACGAGGCGCGACAGTGTTTCGCCGGGGCCCACTTCGACGAACACCGTGTTGGCCTGATCCAAGACCGCCGCCACGGACTCCCCGAAGCGGACGGTGCTGCGCACCTGATCTCCCCAGTACTCCCCGCTCGTGGCTTGGGCCACGGTCATCGGCTCCGCTGTCAGGTTGGAGATCAACGGGATAGACGGCGCATGGGCGATCGCAGCTGCGGCCACGCCTGTGACTGCCTCAGCAGCAGGCAGCATGCTTTCGGAGTGGAAGGCGTGGGATGTGCGTAGGCGCCGGGAGCTCGTACCCGCGGCAGCCGCCCGCTGCTCCATATCTTGCATCGCAGACAGCGGGCCGGCGATGACGACGCTCTCCGGCGCGTTCACCGCCGCGACCGAGCAGCCCTCGGGGAGGAGCGCGAGCGCACACTCCAGCGAGGCCTGTAGCGACACCATGCCACCAGGCTCTTGCTCACTCATGACACGGCCACGCGTTGCTACGATCTGGGTGGCGAATTCGAGTGACCAGACGCCCGCGACGCAGGCGGCCGCGAGCTCGCCGATGCTGTGCCCGATCATCACGTCGGGGACGACTCCCCAGGAGTGCCACAACTGGTATGTGGCATATTCGACCGCAAAAAGCGCCGGCTGGGCCTGTTCGGTCCGGCTCAGCAACTCCGCCGACGCCGGGCTGTCACCGTAGAGCTCGCTGATGAGGTCCGTTCCCGTGAACCGTGCGAACAGAGCAGCGCATTCGTCGAAAGCCGCACGGTAGACCGGCTCATCCTGATACAGATCGCGTCCCATAGCTGGGAACTGAGAGCCCTGCCCCGGAAAGAGAAAGCAGACCCGGGGACGATCGATCGGCTCACGCCACACATCCTCAGGGCTCACGGCACGCAAGCGTCGCGCCAGGCCAGCCCGGTCCTCCCCCGCCACCGCCGCGGTGAAACCCAGTAACGGACGCCGGCGACCCAGCGTGGCGACGATGGCTGCCAGGTCGCAGGACGGATCGTCGACGACGTCGGCAAGCAGGTGGGCCTGCTCTGCAGCTGCCTGGGTGGTCCGCCCCGAGACCGCGAGCGCCAGCGGCACCTCAACCGGCTCCGACTCCGGCGGCGGCGCGCTCTCCATGAGCACAACATGTACGTTGGTCCCACCGATCCCGAAGGAACTCACGCCGGCGCAGCGAGCCGTCGGAACATCCCAAGGGCGTGCCTGCTGGAGCACCTCGAAACCGCGCTCGGCCAGGCGCAGGTCCGGGTGGGCGTACGTAAAGTGGCAGGTCGGCACCAAGATTTGATGCTCCAGCATCAGTACCGTCTTGATGAACGCCGCCACGCCGGAGGCTGCATCCAGATGGCCGATGTTGGACTTGACCGACCCGAGCACGCACGGAATATCACTGGATCGCTCACGTAGGGCCTTGGCGAGTCCGGTTACCTCGATCGGATCGCCTATGGGGGTGGCGGTACCGTGCGTCTCAACGTAGGTGATCAGATCGGGGTTGATGTCGGCCATCGCCAACGCCTCGGCGACCACGTCGGACTGCCCGTCGGCCGACGGTGCTGTATATCCCACCTTGAGGCTACCGTCGTTGTTCATCGCCGAGCCACGCACCACCGCGCGGACGCGGTCGTATGATGCGTCGTCCCAACGGCGCAGGACAACCACGCCGACACCGTTGCCCGGTACCGTCCCGTTGGCGGCCTCGTCGAAGGGTCGGCAGGTGCCGTCTGGGGAAAGAATGCCACCCGGCTCGTAGAGGTATCCCCCACTTAGCGGGGAAGAGATGGAGACGCCGCCTGCGAGAGCGACGTCGCACTCACCGGCAAGAAGGCTCTGACAGGCCAGGTGGATCGCGCTGAGGGAGGAAGAGCATGCCGTCTGCACAGTTACCGCCGGCCCAGTCAGACCTAGCTTGTATGCGACGCGTGTCGCCAGGAAGTCCTTGTCGTTGGACAGCATCGCTTGATACTGACCGACAGTCTCCAGCGTGGACCGGCTGCGGAGAACGTTGTGCAGGTAGTAAGTGCTGAGACTCGTGCTGGCGAACACCCCCACCCGGCAGTCGTCGCCGGCGGGCCACCCGGCATCCTCAAGTGCGTGCCAACTGGTTTGGAGGAACAGGCGCTGCTGCGGGTCGAGCACCTCGGCCTCGCGGGGGCTGAAACCGAAGAAAGCTGCATCAAACTCCTCGGCCCCGTCCAGGCGACCCGACGCCTCGACCAACCCTTGCTCGTTGGCACTGACACCAGCAAAGTCCTCGGCACGGCTGATGCAGTCCGTCCCGGAGACTAAGTTGTGCCAGAATTCGCCCAAGTCGCGGGCACCCGGGAACCGGCCCGCCATGCCGATGACGGCGATACGGTCATGATTGTCCAGTGCGTTCACCATGTCGTGCTTCTCTCGCAAAGTGGATCATCGTCCCGCCCGTCGGGACTGCTTACGTTTCTGGGCTCGCCGGCTGGCAGCGTCATCGACGGGGCCTTCGGTGTGCTGCAGGAGGGCGGCTTGAGTGGAGACCGTGGGGCAGCGGAAGAGGTCTACCATCTCGATCGGGGTGGCTGTCATCGGTTGAAGCCGCTCGCGCAGCGCGGCAAGCAGCAGGGAGTGACCACCGACGTCAAAGAAGTTGTCGTGCCGCCCGACCGGAGCCCCAATCAACTCCGCCCAGATGGCAGCGATGGTCGTCTCGAGGTCGCCCTTGGGAATATCCACGGCGCGAGAGGCATGGGCGATCCCGCGCGGCAGCGCATCGCGGTCGAGCTTGCCATTACTAGTCAGTGGCAACGCCGACAGCACATGGACCTGGTTGGGCACCATGTACTCAGGCAACTGTGTGCGCAGTTCGGTGCGGAGCACGGCCGGCTCCACACGGGCCGCATCGCAGACAACGTAAGCGAGCAGTCGTACGTCGCCGGGAGCAAACTCATGGGCCAGGACGACCGCCTCACCCACCCCGTCGCACGCGCGTAACACCGCCTCGATCTCACCCATCTCGATACGTAGGCCGCGGATCTTGACCTGGTGGTCCAAGCGTCCCCGATACTCGATCTGGCCGTCCTCGCGGAGCCTAACCACGTCACCGGTGCGGTAGCAGCGCTCACCCATCGCCCTGCATTCGACGAATCGCTCCGACGTTAGGTCGGGCTGGTTGACGTACCCAAGCGCCACGTTGTCGCCGGCGATTACGAGCTCGCCCGTCACGCCCCGCGGGACAGGTACTAGCTGCTGGTCCACCACCGCGAGCCGGGTGTTGGCGATTGGTCGACCGATGGGAACCGTACGGCGATCGTCAGGATCGAGCACGCACTGCCACGAAGTGACATCGATGGCCGCCTCGGTGGGGCCGTAGAGATTGTGCAGCTCGGCGCCCGAACGGCGCAGCATCTCATCCTGCACCTCACGCCCTAGTGCCTCCCCGCTGCAGACGACACGCCGCAGGGAGGAACAGCTCTCGACGTCCTCTGCGAGGAAAAGAGCCAGCATGGAGGGAACGAAGTGGAGCGTCGTCACCTGTTCGGACCGGATCACGTCGGCCAGGTACCGCGTGTCACGATGCCCCTGGGGCTTCGCCACGACCAGTCGGGCGCCGCACATCAGCGGCCAGAGGAACTCCCACACGGACACGTCGAACGAGTAAGGCGTCTTCTGCAAGACAACGTCCTCCGCGTCAAGATTGTAGCGGTCCTGCATCCACAACAAGCGGTTCTTCAGGCCACGGTGGGTGTTGACCACGCCCTTGGGAGTGCCGGTGGATCCTGAGGTGTAGATAACGTATGCGGGTGATTCTCCACGAAGATCGACTACGACGGGGGCGCAGGCCGTGTCGCAGGCGACCCGGGCAACGCTCAGGACATCGTCCACCTCCAACAGCGGCGGGCCGTCGATCTCAGTGAAAACAGCACGGGTCGCACCGCTGACCAGCGTGAGCGCAGCGCCGGAATCAGCCAAGATGTGTGTCACCCGTGCCGCCGGGATGTCGACTGGTATGGGCAGGTACGCGGCACCAGCCTTGAGCACCGCCAAGATGCTCACCACCAGCTCAAGGGAGCGTTCCTGCGCGATGGCGACTACTTCCGCTGTACACACACCGGCCTCAAGGAGACGTCGCGCCAAGAAGTTAGAGGCACGGTCGAGCTCAGCGTAAGTAAGGCTCTCGTCCTCAAAGACGACGGCGACCGCCTCCGGCGTCTCGCCGGCACGTTGGCCGATCAGGTCGTGCACCCAACCGCATGCCGGCCAGTCGACATCGGCACCGGTCAGCGTTGCTGCGGTCTCGAGACGATCGGCAATCGTCTCCATCGCCAGGTCACACAGTCGGACGCTGCTGTCAACGCAAGCAGCCTCCAACACCAGTATCAGCGCGGCGGAGATCCGCGAGACCGTCTGCTCGTCCAGCACCTCGACGTCGTACTCGAACCAACCCTGGATCCCCTCCGCCGTCTCGAATGCCTGGAGCTCAAGATCGAAGCGACAGGCTGCGGTGGGTATCTGCACTGGAGTCGCCATGATGTCGGGCAACTCCAAGTCCAGCTGCGGCTGGCGGCCGTAAGACAGACTCATTTGGAATAGCGGAGAACGGGCCAGATCCCGGGTAACCTCCGCGTCGGAGACGACGACGTCGAATGGGACTTCTTTGTGGTCGTAGGCGCGCAGCACGGTGCTCCGCACACGCTCCAGCAAAGCCCCAAAGCTCTCTTCCCCAGACACCTGGCACCGCATCGCGAGCGGGTTGATGAAATAGCCGACGATCCGTTCGAGGTCAGGAGCGTCGCGCAGCACCATGGGGGTGCCTATCACGATGTCGTCCTGGCTGCTCCACCGCCACAGCACGGTCGCATATGCTGCGAGGACCACCATGTTGCTCGTGGCTCCCACGCGACGGGCAAGTTGGGCTACATCGGCAGAAAGCTCCTCGCCCAGACGGAAGGGCAGCATTGCTCCTCGAAATCCCTGCTGCGAGGGGCGTACTTGGTCGCAGGGCAAGTCCAAGGCTGGAGGCGCGCCACGCAGCTCCTCTCGCCAGAAGTCCCGGCTCCTGTTCCAGGAGCCGTCGGCTTCTTCCCGGCGCTGGCGCTCCGAGAAGTCCAAGGGCTGGGTGAAGAGCGGGGGGAGCTCGGGGTCACCGCCCTCGACCAGCGACCGGTAGATCTCACCCAGGTCCTCGATCATGATGCCGACCGACCAACGGTCGCTGACCAGATGGTGCGTCACCCAGCCTAAAATTAGGTCGTCGGGGCCCAGCTCCACCAGTACGGCGCGGAACGTCTCGGTAGTGACGTCCATCGGCTCCGAGAGAAGCAGGTCTGCCACCATGGGGGCGATCTCCGCCTCCTCCGCCTGGCGCTTCACGATGGGCATTAGATATCCGACGCTCGGGTGCACGATCTGCACCGGCTCGCCGTCGCGGACGCAGAACGTCGTGCGAAGCGCCTCGTGACGCATCACGAGTTGGTCCACGGCCTCCTGCAGCAGGTCTCGCCGCACGTTGCCGCGCAGGCGCAACGCACCCGGGACGAGATAGGCCGGTGTGTGCGGCGACAGCTGTTCCACAAACCACATCCCGCGCTGGCAGATCGCGATCGGCCCCACCCGCTCCTCTTGCGTCGCCAAGTGGCTCTCAAGCTTACGTCGGTCGTCGGGAGACAGGCGACGGACACGGTCGCGCAAACCGGTCATGCCCGGACCTCAGAAGATTCGATCTGGTCCAGGAAGGAGGTCACCACAGCATCGTTGGAGGCGGCCCTGCGCTGGAGCGGGGAGTCGACCAGGACCTCGTCGTTCGACTCGCCTTGGTGAGCCAGGATGTAGGCGGCTAGATCGGAGAGAGTCGCGCCGCCGAGGAACTCAGCGATGGGCACGGTGACGCCAAGCTGGGTGCGAATGTCATTGCGCAGCTCCACGGCCATCAGCGAGTCTATCCCGAGGGCGATGAGCGGTTGGTCGTGGGAAGGCTGGTTCCCTCGACTACCCATTACTTGTGCGACCGCTAGCCCGAGCTGCGCGGTGAGCCACTCGTGTTGCTGGGCCGCAGGCTGCACTTCGAGATCCGCAGCCGCTGGCACTATGGTGGCGCGCCGCCGACGGCGGGAGGAAGACGGTGCAGCCGCCGCAGGGCCGACGGGCGCGTTTTGGTGAGCCTCACCAACCGGAGCGAATCCGGATGCGGTCGGGACCGGCGTCCAGCCCTCATCGGAACGCTCCGCGATGGGCAAGTCTTGCCAGCAGCGCACCTTCTCGAAGGGGTAATTCGGGAGATCAACATGTACGCCACGACCGCCCAGCGCGCGGCCCCACTCTAGGTCCACGCCGTTCACGAACAGGTCAGCCATGGCCTGCATCGTGGCGGTGCGGTCATCCACAGAACGGCCCAGCGACGCGACCAGCAGCGACTCGTCGGGGTTCACCAGGCTGTCCGCAACGAGTCCGAGGAGGGTACGTGCTGGCCCCATTTCGATGAAGAGCCGTTCCCCGTCTGCCTCCAGAGTGCGCACACCGTCCATGAAGCGCACTGGCTGACGAGCGTGCTTGATCCAGTAGTCACTCATCATGGGCGCTCCCACCGGCCAAAACTCACCAGTGGTGTTAGAAATGAGGGGAACCTGCGGCACTCCGAAGTCGACACGGCTGAGCGCCTCCTCCAACTCCGGGATGATCTTCTCCACGAGCGGGGAGTGCGATGAGGTGGAAATGGGCAGCCGCTTGACCCTGCGGGAGCGCGACTGGAATACCTCCATGACGCGTTGTACCTCCTCGACCGGCCCGGACACCACCGTGCTGGTGGTGCCATTCATCGCCGCGATGGCCGTGCGCGCGGTCTGCACCTCTCGCAGGCACTCGGCTACCTCCGCCTCGGAGGCCTCAAGCGAGACCATGGCCCCGCTGGTTGCAAGTCGCTGCAACAGCTGCCCGCGCCGCGCCACCAAGGGAATAACATCTTCGATTGTCAGCACACCGGCAAAACAAGCGGCCGCGTACTCCCCGAGGGAGTGCCCCATGACCGCCGTGGGTCGCAATCCCCAATCGCACCACAGGTGCGCCGTGGCCAGCTCCAGCGCCACCATGGCCGGCTGAGCGAACGACATATCCTGGATCAGGTTCTCCGCCTCCGGTTGCCGCCCGTGCATCACATCGAGGAGCCCCAGGCCCAGCAGCCCACCCAAGGCGGCGTCACAGCGGTCCATGATGCCTCTGACGACGGATGAGCTTTCGTAAAGACCCAATCCCATGCCCACCTGCTGGGGCCCCTGCCCCGTGAACAGGAATACCGCGCGCTCCTCCGGGACATGGAGCTCACCAAACTGGGCAACGTCTCCCTTACCGTCCACCACGTCGTCGAGGGCCGCCAGCATCTCCTCTCGCGAACGCACCACAGCAGCCGCACGTACACCGAATGTCGCACGGGACGCCGAAATGGCGCGGCAGGTCTCCTCGATGCTCGCGTCCTCAGGGCACCGTTGTCCGTAACGCCGGGCGAGCCGGGCGAGCGCACGCTCGGTCGGAGCCGAGAAGATCATCAGCTGAGCCTCGTCCGACGGCTCCCCGAAAGAATCCTCCCGATCATGCACATACTCCTCGACGACTAACTGGCCGTTGGTCCCGCTGAACCCGAAACTACTGACGACCGCCCGTCGGGGCGTCCGAGGCAGCATTTCACACGGTTTCGGGAACGCCGTCGCGCACGTTGGCACCCGCAGGCGTGATCCAGCGAGGTTGACGAACTCATTAAGTTCCTCGAAGTGGAGATTGGCAGGCACAACGCCTTTCTCCAGGACGAGCAGGGTCTTGATCAGCCCGGCCATACCTGCCGCTGCCTCAAGGTGACCCAGGTTCGTCTTGACCGCACCCAGGTACAGCGGATCCCCCTCACACTCACCCAGTACCGCACGCAGGGCATCAACTTCGATCGGGTCTCCCAGCTTGGTACCAGCACCGTGCGTCTCCACGTAGGTGATGTCCTTCGGCTCCAGACGCGCCCGGCGGAGCGACTCCTCTAGGAGCGTTCGCTGCGCCACACCATTAGGTGCCGTCAACCCCGAGCTGCGTCCGTCCTGGTTCAGCACAGACGCGCGGATAACCCCCCGGATGCGGTCGCCGTCGGCGACCGCATCCGGGAGGCGCTTGAGCACGACGACGCCACAACCCTCGCTCCGGACGAATCCGTCCGCGCGACTGTCGAACGTCTTACAGCGACCATCTGCGGCGAGCATGCTCGGAAACTGGGAGAAGGCGATGGCCGTCGCCGGGCTAAGAACGACATTGACCGCTCCACAGATCGCGGTGGAGACCTCCCCTTGACGGAGGCTGGCGCACGCCTGGTGGATAGCAACGAGCGAGGACGAGCAAGCAGTGTCAACGGCCACCGAGGGGCCACGCAGATCCAGCAGGTAGGAGAGGCGACCAGCGGCGATGCTGTTGGCGTTTCCGGTCGCCGCATACGGACTAATCATGCCTGGGTGGGCGAACGCTCGCGCCTTGTAGTCGTTGCTACACATTGCGGTCCACACGCCGCAGTCCTGCCCGGCAAGCGATGGCGGTGGCACGTGCGCGTCCTCCAACGCCTCCCAAGACACTTCCAGAAGCTGCCGCTGCTGTGGGTCCATCGCCTCGGCCTCGCGACGGCTGATGCCAAAGAAGTCCGGATCGAAATACTCGATGCCATCCACGAAACCGCCCCAGCGGCTGTGGGTCCGGCCAGGAGTACCCTGCTGCGGGTCATACACGTCCATCGACCAGCGATTGGCCGGAACCTCGCCAACCCCGTCTCGGGCATTCACCAGCAGCTGCCAGAAATCCTCGGGTGAGCGCACACCTCCAGGGAATCGGCAGGCCATACCGACCACAGCGATCGGCTCGCTGTCCCGCGCCTCCAATCGGGCGTTCAGTCGATCAATGAGCGCATACGCGCGGCTCATCGTCCTCTCCATCCCGTGCACTGTTTCCGTCATCGGAACAGCTCCTTCTCTAGCTGGTCGATTTTGCGGTTCAGCGATTCTGCGTCCACGACAGGGACGTCATCGGACACCTCCGCCGCGTTTGGCGCGGGGATGTCCGTGGTTCGTTCCGCGGGCGGCGTTACAGCGATGCGCGCCGGGCCGCCTGGGGTCTGCTGTTCAAGCAGGTCCACCAGATGGCTGGCAATCCTGCCAAGGGTCGGGTACTGCCACCCGAGTGTCGCCGGGAGCACAAGCCCGAGCTCGTCTTCAAGCCGCTGCCGGAACTGCAACGAGCGCAGGGACGTGAACCCGAGCTCCGTCAAGGGGGCGTGCGGATCGACGGTCGTCGCCTCCACCCCGAGCACGGAGGCAGCCACACCAACAATGACTTGGGACATGAGACGCACCCGTGATGCTCCAGGCATTGCGGCAAGGACCTGCGTCGAAGTCGGCGTGCGCGGTGTAGCGACGCGCCGGGTCACGCTCGCCACACCAAGGGAGAACGCGAACTCCGGCGACAGCCGAGCGACTGCGGCGGGGACCGATTCCAGTTCAGGCATAACGTGCGGTGCACAGCGCTGGCACACGTCAACATGTCGGCTCTCGTCCGTGAGTGTCCGCGCCCAGGCGAGTGCGATCGGGAGTACGGAGCTTTCCTCCACCACGATGGTGGCACACGTGCACCTGCGGAGCCGGATCGTGGCCGCAAGCGACTCCCAAGCGTCTGCATTCGCCGCCGCGACCGGTGCAAGCACAACGACTCGTTCTGCAGTTGCCACCGGTTCCTCAGTGATTGATGCCCCTGCGAGACGCAGTGGGTATGCCGCGGCAGCGTGCTGGCGTGGATCGTCGTTCCCCCTGAGTATGAAGGTTCTCCAGCCGCCCCGCAGCAGTCCTGCGGCGCTCTCTTGAGCTGCGGCGGCGGGCCATCCCGAAACGTAGGCAGTACCAGATCGTTTCGGAGTGACCGCTGTCGAGGGCGGAGTGAAGAGTGTGTCCTGAAGACCGGTAACCACTATCTTGCCGACATGGCGCCCCTCCGCCATTTGCTCCATCGCCAAAGGAAGCTCGGCGATGTTCACCTTTGTGGTCTGGATGGGATGGTACGCCCCGGTGGCGAATCCGCGCGCGACAGTGCCCCACAGGGCACGTACCGCCTCGGGGTGGCGCCACACAAGTGCATCTAGGTCCACGGCTGCGAAGCTGCGCCCTTCACGGAAGAAGGACAGGGGGAGATCACCCTGACCGTAGATGTCGCGCTTTCCCAACTCCACAAACCGACCGCCTGCGGCCATAAGCCCTATGCTCGCGGCAAACAGCTGGCCGGAGAGAGAGTTTACGAGGACATCGACGCCAAGTCCGCGGGAGGCGCTCTGGACCATCGAGACAAAGTCATCGCTCCGAGAGTCAGCGACCTCGGCCGCGCCAAGCTCTTGCAGGAGTGCTCGCTTCTGAGGTGTGCTGGCTGTGGCAAGGACACGCGCTCCCGCTGCAAGGGCAATCTGGATCACCGCCTGCCCCACGCCACCCGCGGCCGAGTGGACCAAGAGCGTCTGCCCAGTTAAAGGTCGACCCTCGACGAGAACGGCGTGCGCGGCCGTGAGGAAAGCAACCGGAACGCCAGCCGCCAGCTCCATGTCGATCCCATCCGGGACGGGAGCCACTAGGTGCCGTGGGGTGACGACGGTCTGGGCGAAGGTGCCCGGCGCAATCGCCATCACACGCTCGCCTGGACGAAGGTCGTTTACGTCCTCCCCGACGGCCTCCACCGTACCCGAGCACTCCACCCCCAGCATCGGGTCGCCGATCTGCCCCGGGTATCTGCCGAGCGCCTTCAGGACGTCACTAAAGTTGAGGCCCGCGGCGCTGACCCGGATCCGGACCTCCCCCGCATCACATGTCACCGGCTCGGCTGCCACAGGGGCCACGGACTCAAGACGACCGGGTGTCGCCGCTATGACTCGCCAGCTCCGACCGCTGTCGACGGGGCGCGGGGTCTCGGGCAGCACGCTGCCGGTAAGCACGTGCAGCCGACCGGCGCGCATGCAACCGCTCACAGCCTCGGGCTGCTTGAGCCACTCGCGGACCGCCTCGTCAGGTGTGGTGCTCCCAGCAATATCCAAGACGGCGCCTTCACCGTGCAGCACGATCTCCCACCATCGGGCGATCTGTTCCCGGTTTACCACCTCAACGCCAGGATGGACACCAGCGGCGAGCACAGTACGCAGGTTTTCTGTCGCAACCATGCCAGAACCGGCGACCGTACCGCTCAGGTCGAGCACGAGAGCGTCGTCGACACGCCGCACAAGCTCTTCCGGCGGGAGGATGACCGCCCGCCCCCCGGCCGCCAGCAGGCACCCAAGTACCTCGGCGGTCAGTGGCTCGGAGCCGGGGACCACCCGAATATCGGAAGGCAGGTCACCTCTCGCCGTTTCTGCCGTCTGCCAGTTGATCGCGACGAGCCGATCCGGCAGGGATGCGGGTTCCGAGATCGTCGGCTCGACCGCGGGCCGTGGTCGGGGCCTACGCTCAGCGACAGGTTCGACCAACTCTGGCGAGCAGTCCACGTGGTGCCAAAAGCGCCGGGTGGCCGTTCTACGGTGAATGGCTCCTCTAGTTGGCGCGGGCCCGAGAACCAGGTATCCGTTTGCACCTCCCATCCCGAGTGCGGAAACCAAGATGAGGGGCCGCTGTGTGGGCAGCGGCCGGGTGCTCCTTAGGGGCTCCAGCGGCAACGCATCCCACTCAACCATCGTGTTGCGCTCGCGCAACCCGGCGACGGGCGCCACCTCACCGCTACGCAGCGCCGCGAGCGCAGCCAGCAAGCCGCTGAGCCCGGCCAAGGACTCGGTGTGCCCGAGTACAGGCTTGCTGCAAGTGACCAGCAGTGGCTCCGCAGCGTCACGATCCGCAAAAGCCCGTGCGAGCGCTTCGATCTCCACGGCATCGCCGATCTCGCTGGCCGTACCGTGCGCCTCAACGAGGCCGATTTGGTCAAGGTCGACGCCTGACTCGCCGCAGACCGCACGGATACCTTCGCTCTCCGCGAGGACGTTCGGGACAGCGAAACCGGTGGCGCGGCCCGTCTGACATACACCCGAGGCATGAATCAGTCCTTGGACACCGACCCCGTAGTGGAGGGCGTCCTCCTCGCGACAGAGCAGAAGCATGCCCGCGCCCTCGCCGCGAATGAAACCGTCAGCGTGGTCACCGAAACTGCGGCACCGTCCTTGGACCGAGAGGAGCCCCGCCGCATGGCCAGTGCGATAGTCCTCTGGATCGAGTATCAGCTGGACACCACCGACCAGCGCAAGGTCACACTCACCGCGCTGCAGTGCGCGTCGGGCACCGTCCAGCGCGACGATGGCTGAGGAGCATGCAGTGTCGACGCACGTCGCTGGGCCCTCGATACCCAAGTGGAAGGAGAGCCTTCCTAGTGCAAAGCAGTCACCGCTGCCGCGGGCCCACTCTGGCGTCACGTCCGTGGCCCAGCGGAGGTAGTCTTTCCCCGTCGTGACTAGGAACAAACCCGTACGTGGCCCCGCGACTGCTGCCAGGTCAAGGCCCGCGTCGTCTAGTGCCTCAACGGTGAGCTCAAGCATCAGGCGGGTGCGTGGGTCAACTGCCCTTGCTTCGTCCTCACCGATGCCGAAGTACCCGCAATCGAAAGACCAGATATCGTCCAGGTACGAGCCGGGTGCGCTTCCCAAATCTTCCCACTCGGCATGGCCATGCTTGCGTCGGGACTCCGGAAATGGCATGCCGCGGGGAACTCCCGCGCACAGTTGGGCCGAGAATGCGTCAAGACTCGTGGCGCCCTGCGGAAAACGAAGCCCAACCCCGACGATAGCCACAGGACGCGGGTGGCGTATCTGGTCCAACTCGTCACGCAGCTCCCGGATAGTGGTCAGGGCACGCCCCAGAGGCGTGTTCTCGGTCATGGTTACGACGCCCCCATCAGGTTCGGAGCCGCGGCGGGGAACTCTTGCTGCTCAACCACGGCCTGAAGGAGCCCGTCCAGTGCGCGGGCTAGCGACGATGGGGTCCCATAGGTCCATAGAAGAGTTGGCGAGAGGCGTAACCCGGTAGTCGCCTCTAGCCGGTTGCGGAGTTCGATGGACATCAGCGAGTCGAGGCCTAGCGACTTGAACGGCGTCTGCGGGTCCATGTCTTCTGCTTGAATACGTAGGACGTGTCCCGCTTGTCCCTGCACGTGTGCTTCGAGGACCGCAAGCCGCTCCGCCTCATCAAGCCCGTGCAGCGCAGTCAGCATCGAACCTGATGCGTGGTCGTCGCCACAGGCGGTGGTTGAACTCATGGCGGCGAAGGATCCATAGTTCCGGTTCTGCGGGTAGGAGTCGAAGTAGGCTGTCACATCCATCGGCACGTGCGAGGTGACCGTGTCGCCGCCCACCAGCATCTGTGTGAGCCTGTCCCATGCCTGATCGGTGGTAAAGCCCTGCATGCCACGGTCCGAGAGCCGCTCGCCGCGTGCGTTGTCGGCGGCGGCCAGCCCTACCTCGGTGAATGGTCCCCACTGCACTGAGAGGCCAACCACGCCACACGCGCGACGACGGGTCACGACGCCGTCCATGTAACAGTTGGACGCAGAGTAGACCACCTGACCAGCGTTCCCGAAGAGCCCGGCGGCCGAGGAGAACGTCACGAACAGGTCCAGTTCACGGTCACGGGTAGCCTTGTCGAGATTCACCACTCCTCGCACCTTCGGTGCCATGACGCGTGTGATTTGCTCCGGTGTGACAGTCGCGATAGTCGCGTCATCCAGCAACCCAGCCGCGTGGACAACACCACGCAGATCAGGCAGCAAAGCAACGAGATCCTGCACTTGGGCAGCATCGGCAACATCAAGGTTGCGCACCTCGACGTCGGTGCCGATCGCCCGGATCTCGTCGATCATGGAAAGGATCTGCGGAGTGGGCCCTGAGCGCCCGACCAGCACCAAGTGGCCCGCACCGTGCTGAGCCATGAATCGCCCCAGCGAGAGGCCGAGAGCTCCCAGGCCTCCGGTGATGAGGTAGGTGCCATCGCTGCGAAACCGTGAATTCTGGAAGGGGGCAACGACGACGTCGGGGCGCTCTCCTGCAACAGAAAGCACGAACTTGCCGATGTGAGAGCCATGGGAGAGCTCCGCGAGGGCCTCACTCGCATGTGCCATCGGGCGCGAGATGATAGGGAGGGTTGGGATCATCCCCGCGCAAATCGGCGACCACACGCGGGCAAGGATGTCACCGTACAGGTCCGGACGGCGCCGCAGGATGCGGGTGAGATCGAGTGAGCTGATCGAAACCCCCGGCTTGAGCACTGACATCGGGATCTGCTGCCCACCGTAGATGTCGCGCTTGCCCACTTCGATGAAGCGACCGCCGTCACGGAGTACCTCCATACCACGCTGGAGGCCAGCGCCGGTCAGTGAGTTCAGGACCACATCGACGCCTTCACCCGCGGTGGCAGCCAGCACATCGTCCGCCCAATCGAGGCCTCGGGAGTCAAAAACATGTTCAATCCCCAGGTCGGTCAGGTAAGCACGCTTTTCGGGAGTGCCGGCCGTGACTATGACCTCTGCGCCAATGTGACGGGCCACACCGATCGCTGCCAGGCCGAGGCCTCCAGCCGCAGAGTGGATGAGCACCACCTCACCGGAACGGAGCCCAGCAAGATCGACGAGTGCATGCCAAGCGGTCATCATGACGCTCGGCAGCGCCGCAGCGGTCTGGTTATCCATCGTCGCGGGGACAAGCTGGGTGTGACGCGCCTGGGCGATGATGTGAGTGGCGAGGGCACCCGCGTCAACCGCCGTCACAACCCGCTCGCCGACCTGCAGATCGACGCCGGGACCTACGCGTGTGACGGTCCCCGCGCAGTCCAAACCAAGACCGGGTCTGGTACCGCTTTCGTCCGGGTAAATCCCCATGACCTTCATGACATCGATGAAGTTGAGGGAGGTGTGACTAATTTCAATCTCAAGCTCTCCCACGCCTGGCTCTTGGCGCTCCAGCGGGTGGAAGACCACGCCCTCGAAGGAGCGGCCCGGCAGGTAGTCGCACCGGAAGTCGGGCTCCTGGCTGCGAGGTAGATCCATGTCCGCCAGCTCGGTCGAACGGCCAACGACGTAACGCCCTCGTTCGACGATGTCGTCCACGACCCGCAGCTGATCCTCGATGGTCTGTGCCTCACGGGCCCAGGTCAGGGCAGTTGCGATGCGTTGAGGATCCGTGTCGCCCACAACGTCCACCAGTCGACACCGTAGCTCGGGGAACTCGGCGCGGACGACACGCCCGACACCCCACGCCATGGTGGCTGCAGGATCGATGCTGACCCCGTTTGATGTTGCCTCATAGGTCACGATCGAAACGGCGGGCGACCGCCCGCCCTCGGCGCAGTCACGGAGACACTCAAGCAGTTGTGCGAGGACATGCTCAGCCTCGTCCGGATTTTCAGCCGGAGGCGGGACGAGCACGATCTCGTTATACGTCCCTGAGACGCTAGCCTGCCACGACTCGACAGAGGCGCCCCGCGCACGCAGCACCTCCACGACGGCCTCGGCGCGGCCGGCGATGTCCCACATCTGCACGGTCCGTCCGTGCAGATCCTCCGGCTCCGCCTCACATGGCTCGAAAGTCATATGCCATTCGGCGGGGAGCGAACCTTCCTGCGATCCCTGTAGCACCGCCATCGTCAGGCCCCGCACGGCCATGACCAGCGAACCATCGTCGGAAATGACGTCTATGTGGAAGCGCTCGCCATCGCGGACCGCGCGAGCCTGCACGTGGTGCGGGAACTCGTCGCACAGCACGTCCACTGACTCGATGCCGGTGGGCACTGCGGCCGAGCTACCCTCCACGAGGGGGATGACACTTTGCAGGATCGCGTCAAGGAGAACCGGGTGTGGCCAAGTCTTCCCCCTCCATGCAGGGTGCTCTGCCACACGAGTCGCCATAATGTCGGCGATGCAGGAGTCGTGCCCAAACTCCACACGCTGCACGCCTTGAAAAGCCTCTTCGTACTGAAGGCCTCGCTCGGCGCAGTTCGCGTAGAAGACCGCGCCCTCCTGGGCGATCGTGGGTTCCGTGGAGGAAGCCACCGACAGTGGCGTAGGCGAGCCCGCGTTCCCCTCAGCACGGGCAGAGAAGTGATGGACCCACTCTGCCCCGCCCTGTGGCAAGGACCACAGCGCCAACGCCGCCGAGTCGTGACGGTCGTGCACCACCTCGATCTGGAGGGTGGTCGCACCCTCCCCGAGCACGATCGCGTCAACGAAGCTGATCTTCTCCAGTCGCCGGTAAGCGTTCTCGATCCCCTGGTGACAGCGCTGGGCAAGATCCATCATGCACGCACCAGCGACGACTGCGGCGCCATGAACCTGGTGGTGATCGAGCCAAGATGTGCGCAACGGGTCCGCAATAACCTGCCCACTCCAGACATTCTTTCTGGTTAGGTCGGGCACCATCACAAGAGCGTCCTCGATCGTATCCAGACCGCTGTCCGAGGCTGACACCTCCTTCCAGTGGCGACTGCGTTGCCAAGGGTAGTGAGGCAGCGCGAGGGGGGCAGGCCCCGGCTCCGGCGGAAAGGGGGTGAGCCCCGAAACGTAGGCGCGAGCCAGAGCAGAAGCAGCGTGACGCGCACTCCCTTCCTCACGACGCAACGTGGTAAGGACGCTGGCGCCTGTCCTCTCGGCGAGCTCTGTCAGCGAGTGAGAGAGCAGCGGATGCGCACTGACTTCAAGAAGATGGGTCACACCGTCGTCGAGCAGACGCTCAACACACGAAGCGAACTGTACCGGCTGGCGGAGGTTGTCGAACCAGTAGGCCGCATCTAGCTCAGGGCCCTCGACCAGTGCGCCACGAACCGTGGACATCATCGGCACTGCCCCGGATTGCGGGACGATGCCCGCCAGCTGCGTGAGGATCTGTTCATGTAGCGAGTCCATCTGGGGACTGTGTGAAGCGTAGTCGACACGAACGAGCGAGCAATACGTCCCTGACAACTCCAAGATTTCCTTCAACACCATGATCATGTCGGTGTCACCAGACAGAACGCAGCTACGCGGACCGTTGTTGACCGCGATGGAGACGCCCTCCTCGAATCCCTGGAGGGCCTCGGCTGCTTCCTCCTGGGTCATATCAACCGCTAACATCAAGCCCTTGCCACTCAGAGGCTGGACCAGCTGACTGCGCACGACGACGACTCGGGCTGCATCCTCCACCGAGAGGATACCGGCCACGGTGGCGGCAGCAACCTCGCCCTGGCTGTGACCAATGACTACGTCGGGCTCAACACCGTGGGCGCGCCAGACGTCTGCCAGCGACACAGCCATGGCCCACAGCGCCGACTGAACCTGCATCACATCCTGCAGCCACCCCTCGCCGTTCAGCGTGGCGATCAGGTCTCGACCCGTGAGCGGCTGGAGCGCAGCGGCACACCTCGTCATCGACGCCGCAAAGGCTGGCTCGTGCACCAGTAGGTCACGAGCCATCTCGTGCCACTGGGATCCCTGCCCCGGAAACACGAAGGCGGTAGTCGGCTCTTCCTTGCCGTATCCGGTCGCCACGGCGTCGTCCTGGGCCCCCTCAAGCCACGCGCTGAACCGCGCCTGCGCCTCGGAACGATCGGCGCAGACAACCGCGAGGCGGTGGGCCAGATGCTGCTGATGGCTACCTAGAGACCGGGCGAGACTACCTAGTTCCGCGCCCTCACTCAGCAGGTCACAGACCTGGCTCACTCGTGCACGCAGAGCGGGCGCGGAATGGCCAGAGACAGGAAGGACGTAGGCGGCAGCTGGCTTGTTTTCGATGTCATCCTTACGCACAAAGCCAGGCCCACGACCGAGCACGACGTGCGCGTTCGTCCCGCCCCAGCCGAAGCCGGAGACGCCGACCAGCGCGTCCTCTCGCAGCGGCATGGAGTTGTGGACCACTGTGAGGTTAAGCGCGTCAAAATCGATCTCAGGGTTCAGGACCTCCGAGTTAAGGCTGGGTGGCACGACCCCATGCTCTAATGCCAGAACGGCCTTGATCAGAGCGGGCATCCCGGCGGCGGATTCCAGATGGCCGACGTTGGTCTTCACTGAGCCGATAGGCAGCGGCTCCCCCGGGCGACGCCGGGCACCCAAAACCGCACCCAGAGCCTCTGCCTCGACGGGATCCCCCACTGCTGTGCCAGTACCATGGGTCTCGACGTAGCCCAGTCTTTCCACGGGCAACCCGTAACGATCATAGGCCATCCCTAATACATCGCGCTGCCCGTCAGGCAGGGGCGTCACGATACTCTTGCCGCCGCCGTCGTTGTTAACGGCAGTCCCCCTCACGACAGCCTGGACTCTGTCTCCATCCGCCAGTGCATCCTCCAGCCGCTTCAAGTAGAGCAGACCGCCTCCCTCGCCACGTACGAAGCCGTTCGCACCCGTACCAAACGCGCGGCAGACGCCGTCGGCGGAGAGCCCACCGAAGTGACTGAGAGCGATGGAGACGAAGGGGTCAAACATCAGCTGGGCACCACCGACAAAGGCAGCCTGGATTTCCCCCGCACGAAGCGCCTGACATGCCAGATGGAGGGCAACGAGTGACGACGAGCAGCCCGTCTGAACCACCATGCTGGGCCCCCTCAGGCCGAGGAAGTAGGAGATGCGCTCAGCAAGCATATCCATGGCCATACCCGGCGCTGTATGCAGCGTAGTGGTCGACGCGTTCCGGGTAGTAAGGCGGTCGTAATCGTTCCAACCGGCTCCGACGTAAACACCCACACGACTCCCCCGCAGTTCACGGGCCGGGCGCCCGGCGTCCTCCAAGCACTCCCACGCCAGCTCCATCAGCAGCCGCTGTTGCGGATCGATGTGTTCGATCTCCCGTGGGGAGATCCCAAAGAAGGCAGGATCGAAATCTGCCGCACCCTCGATGGTGTGCGCCCGAGTAGGTACGTCGACCTCGGGATCACTCACCCTCTCGGCATCCCACCGATCGAGCGGGATCGGACCGCTCGTCGAATCGCCTCGCATGAGCCCATTCCAGAAAGCATCCAAATCAGGCGCGCCAGGAAAACGCCCAGCCATCGAAATCACAGCAATCTCCAAAGGATTGCACATTTCAACTAAAGGAGCCGCTGATACGTTGTTAATTACTGCCATGGAGTCTCCCCGTAAACAGAGATGAAACGAGCGAACAGAAGACCTGAAGAAATACCATCAGGTCGCAAGTACATTGATGCATCTAAGCTAAATGAGACCCCGGCTTGGTGTCAAGTGGCAGAATCAACAAGTGGACGTGTTTGCATATCTGGCATGGAATTGGATCACCCAAAGCTACCCCGGGACGTTTATTGAACTCTTCAGCGACGGCGTCTATGAGGCGGTGCTGGTGCGTGGTGATCCGGGCGCCTTCGAGTCAGGTCTGTTCACGGATCAGCCCGCCTGCATTCTCACTGGTTTCCCACTCCCACGAGGTGCCGAGGATGAGACAAAGACAAATCTATCATGTCGGCGGCCAGAGTGAGCACGGCATAACAGGAGGCTTATTCATAACTCTCCTCAAGTGTGCGCTGACTAGGGGTTTTGTCGCTTGACGTGCTGTCTGTGAATAAGTCTCCAGGCGCATATCCGAAACCCTGGAATCGACATCACAGAGACCCTGAGGCTTATTCACAGCCATCCTCAAACGCGCTCTGACTAGGGATTTCACTGGTTGACACGTCGCCTGTGAATAGGCCTCCCTATATCACATCAGAGCATGGCGTGGTTGTGATCGATCAAAAACATCACATAAACCCCCAAGCGCTGCTCCCCCAGCAGGTAAAACGAGGATCATCCACGGAGCCGGGTTGGGCGTGCTTTCCTCCCAGGTCGTCGCCGCTGATGCGCCTAGGTTCCCGATGATCAGACCGCACCTCTCCTGCACCCCGCAGGCTCTACGATCCTGTACCTAATTAGGACGTTCATCAATACTGACCATCCCCACGAACCGGGCGGTCCGCCGCACCAAACAATCCCCTCCACGAGAAGCACCGTTGCTACAACCCCACTACATTACACCATCGGGAAGATCTCCATATTGAGGCTTATTCACAGCCATCCTCAAACGCGCTCTGACTAGGGATTTCACTGGTTGACACGTCGCCTGTGAATAGGCCTCATTGTCCAAGTTTTTAGAATCTGGCAATGAATCAACGCCGAGAGTCACATAACATAGCTCATGGAGGCTTATTCGCAGTCGTCCTCAAGCGTCCTCTAACTAGGGTCTTTGCCGGCAGGAGGGCGACCAGCGAGTAAGCCTTATAGGCCATCAGCAGCAGTGTAGTTAAGTGAGGAGTCCCATCCCCAACGCCGCCAATGACCCATAGGCAATACCCCAAATGGCAATAGAGAGGCACTGCCAGCGCGTCACATCACACGTCGAAGCCCCCAGCCCCATCAGCATTACTGCGGTGAGCTGGCTTGGCATAATAGTCTGACTACCCAGACACACCCCCGGAACACCATACTTCTCGAAGCGCTTCCGAAGTTTGGGGTTCTTCAGCCCTCTCGCGAGCGCCTTCGCCTGAGGCACATCCGCCCCAGCGGCTGCCGCCTCGGAAACGTTTGCCTCCCCGTCACCAGGACCGGGGACGCTTGGGGCTACCCGCCGAATTCCTCCTGCCGCACGCCGAAGTCGGCGCGCGCGCGTAGCGCGCGCTACGGCGATACACCCCGTGGTGGAGGCAATATTCCCTGCAATGGCACACACGATCGCGGCAACTGGATGAACGCCGACGATCACACCGATAACGGCGCCGTAGTACGACTCGACAAACGGCAACGAACCACCCACAAACACAGCCAGCCACTGCAAGGCGGGCGGCTGCGCCGCTGTGAAATCGCTCAGGGCACGAAAGAACTGCTCAAACATAATGGAAGCACTGGGCACATCAGGCCGCAGGGCGAACTGATGACTTGATCGTCATCAGATCGGCGAGGGCAATCACGGGAACAACCCACGGCAGCACACGCCAGAGCATGACCATCACCGGCCCGCCATATTCGGACGAGAACGTCGCCAGGGCAGCGAAGGCAAGACCGCAGACCGCAATGGTGATCGCCAGCCCGCGGGCGACCCCTTTCCTGCCACGCGACTGAGCACGCACTCCCAGAGCAAAAAATAGCGTTGCACAGAGGAACGAGACCGTGAGGAGGATCGTCAGCAGGTTGGGATCCGGGTCCAAGCCGTGACTCCCGTAGTGACTCGCCACGTAACTACGGGTCCAGTGTGTACTCACCTGATCAACGATAGCGAGGACAGCGAGTACCGCCGAGACGGCGGCACCGCTGTAGGCAACTGCAGGAGTGAACTTTGACATAACTCCTCCTAAAATGAAGTAGTAACTTTCATGTTCGATTGTACTACCGACAGAGTAGCAACTTTGCTAGAGTTTGTCCATGGTCTCACTCAGGGAACGCAACCGCCGGTTGACGATGGAGCACATCCAAGACGTCGCGATTGCCCTCTTCGAAGCAAAGGGATACCGCGAGGTCACGATCACCGAGATCACCCACGCGGCAGAAGTCGCACCGTCGACCTTCTACCGGCTCTTCCAGACGAAAGAAGGGCTGTTCACCGCCCTGCCGACCGACGATCGTCTAGACCTAAAGGCGGTGCGCAGCAGCCACTTGGCTGAGGACATTCTCACTCTGGTTGCCGGTAACGAATGGCGAGGACTCAAGTGGGTGATCGAGGAGCCGGACGTACGGTGTGCGGTGCTGGCCACCCTGGACCAGTTGTGCTCTCAACTGGTTTCCACCCTCATAGAGCAGGGCAATGACCCTCTCCGCACCTCGGTCGAGGTGCGGAGTCTGGTTTTCGGCGTCTACTTCACAAGCCTGGAACAGTGGTACACGGCGGGGCGACGGGAGCCATTCGAGACCTATTTCACCCAAGCACTAGAATCGGAGAGATAATGAGTTTTCTCGAAAGTCTGTCGAACGCACTGACACCCGGCACCAAGGTTGATATTGCCGATGTCCCCGTCGGCGGGGGCATTGTCCTCGCGAACGGCCCCTACGTCGTGACCCAGCCTACGGCAGGTGTTTTCCATGCTTTCCGCAAGAACTGCACACACCAGATGCGCCCCGTGAACGAGGTGACCAGCAAGGGTATCCGCTGCCCTGCGCACGGCAGTGTGTTTGCGCTGTCGGACGGCCATCCGTTGTGCGGCCCCGCTGAGCGCCCCCTGAAGGAGGCCAAGGTAGAGGTAAGAGGTGACCGCCTGGTCATCACTGGCTAGACGGTACGAGTACCCCTGGATCGGGATGAGGCCCTGAAGAAAAGAGCTATTCGTAGTTGAGCATGGCGGGTCGTTGAAGCAAGGGTTCGTGGCTTTGCGCTGGGATGAGTGTTGCGAAGCAACCAACCAGAACAAGAACCACGAACCACGTGAAATGCCATAAGTTGTGGATAATGGTGAAAGTTTGGATTATTGATTAGGTTGCCGTCTTGCTTTATTTCCGTTCTTAATGGACTTCGAGGGAGAGTTCGGCAACCGATTGCAGAATGAAATCCGACATGAGTGCACCAGAGTTCAATCCATGATATCAAGCATCCGAGTTGACTCTTCTAAAATCTTCGCCCGGGTGGGTTCATTGCCTCATGCGGAGGCTTCCGGCTGGGCATGATCGAGCATGGAGTTGACGATGAGCTAGTGGTGTGGCGTTTAAATAGCTTTACGGTTTGGTGGGGTAGTGGGGCATGGCGAGCAAACCAGCTTCGGCCCTGCTGTTTCGTGACGGTGACCAAGCGATACTTGAGAAGGTGGTGCGTTTGAGCATCGCAACGGCAGGGGCAGTGTAGCGGGAGAGGATTGTGTTGCTGCCTGCCTGGGGGTGTACCAAGTCCACGGTCACCAAGGCCTGGAAGGAGTACAGGGGGCCGGCCGTGGGAGGCTGACACGTTCACGTTCTCCACCGACCCGGAACTGGAGGCCAAGGTCACCGACATTGTAGGCCTGTATCTGAACCCGCCGGCTAACGCGATCGTGTTGTGCGTCGATGAGAAGTCCCAGATCCAGGCGTTGAACCGCACCCAGAAAGTGCTTGTGATGCAACCTGGCCACAACGAGCAACGCAGCCACGACTACGTCCGCCATGGCACCACCACCTTGTTCGCCGCCCTGGAAATCGCCACCGGGAAGGTGACCGGGCTCTGCAAGGACCGGCACCGCCACCAAGAGTTCCTC
>ERZ773067.166-NODE-166-length-42443-cov-8.116212_pt1 | contig 42443 bp, 26 predicted proteins | sample MGYA00580622_ERZ773067 | MGnify/ENA primary metagenome ERZ773067 (study PRJEB29015, sample SAMEA2737998) | human oral metagenome | biome: human oral; feature: human-associated habitat; material: dental | place: China | collected 2113 ...
CTCGTCCCACCTGTCCCACTCGTCCCACTTGTCCCACTCATCTCACCTGTCCCACTCGTCCCACCTGTCCCACTCGTCCCACTTGTCCCACTCATCTCACCTGTCCCACATCTCTGCCCGTGCGGCTCGCACTCCCAGCCCTCTCAATCCTCCCAGCCTTCCCTCAATCGCCCGTGCGGCTCGCACTCCCAACTCCCATAATTGGTATGAATTTTGTACTCTTATTAAGCAAAAAAAGTGTTTTATGAAAAACCTCCTCCTACTTTTCACCCTCTTTGCCAGTGGACTATATGCTCAAGTCGATAGCCTTGTCGGGATTTATAAAAATGATAGAGAAAGAGAAAGTATCCGGCTCAATGCTGATAATACTTTCGATGTGATAAAATACTCAGGTAGCTACAGACGCGATGGCAACCTTGTGATACTAAACGCCGACCGCTCTTTTCTGCTACACAAACAGCAGGGCAACTCCGAGCGGCTGCAACTCTCATTCATACGTTCCAAAGGAATGATTTGGGAGGCTTCCACCCCGTTTATCTATGTAGGCTACGAAAACGAACAAGGGGGCGTCACTTATCTGCATCTGTATAAGGAGGCGAAAGACCAGTTCGCTAATGATACCCTTCATATCGAAATTCCGCGTACCGAAAAGCTCTATTTGGTAAACAGCTTTGCTGCTGAATACCGCGAAAATAACGACAAGGTAACTATCAACACTTTTTATATAGGCAAAAATACCAATGCCTTAGAAGTTGTTTTCTTGGGAGAGAACAGTGCTTTAAGGAATGAATTTATAGGCGTATATGAGGCTTCAACAGGCGAGCTATCACTTATGGAAACAAACGATAAAAGACCTGATATATACCAAAAGCTCATCCCTACCCCCCTCTACCCCAACGAGATAACACGTGTAAAGAACTGGGAACATCTGTCTTTTAAAGAACTTAAAACGAATAGTATAATCGATGATTATGACGATATACTCGAAGATTATAAAGAGGAAGAAGAGGAAGCAAAGATAAACGCCACCTTAGTGGTGAGCGATAGCAAGAATATTGAAAAAGCGATACAACGCGTAAAACCCACTCAGCAGTTGCTCGCTATCCTTCACCAACCGCAGAACCCAAAAGCTGACAAAGAGTTTGAGCTGCTAAAACTATCTTACAAGATAGAGAAATACGATAAACTACCTTTTACTTATCAGTTTTATACCACTTCTAAAGGCGATGAGCAGTGGCTGAAAAAACACGGTATTGCCGCAGATAAAAACCAAGTAATTTTTGTAGATTACGAGGGACACGTACTTTACTATCAAGAAAGCACCATAGCCGAAGCCCAGCGCGATGATTTCTTCGGAAAAAACACGGCTCCTACCCTTTTCAATAGCATCATAGTAGCGCGCCACATCGACCAGCTATTCGCTAACCCTCAGGCTCCTATAAAAGAAGTAGAAGCGCTCTTTTACACTTACCTCAAAAACTATGATTTGAGCTTGTATTTGCTTACTAATCACAAAAAATTTGAGCAAGAGTATCATGCACTCGACTTCAAAAATAAAAAACTTATTTACCAACTGAAAACCACCCCCACCCAACTGACTTACCAATGGCGCAGAGTGGCGGCAAGTCATCAAAACGATACAGTTTTAGACCCCTTATTTGCCAGAATGACCGTCAGAAACCTTTATAGCTACCGAAATTATCTGATAGAGGATAAAAAAGTTGCTGCCAAAGACAAGCTGCAAACCATTGCCTACCTGATGAAGTTCAGCCAAGCCATTGAAGCCTACAACCAAGCTATTGATAAAGACGTGAATATCAGCTCTAAAAAGAAAATAGAGCCATACGACTCGACTGTGCAAGAGGCTATTAATGACTTAGAAAAAGTACTACCTTTTGAAGAGATTAGACCTATTTACGAAGAGGCAGTTGCTAAAAAGATGACTTCGGCACTGGGTTATATATACTATTTGTTAGACCGAGACAAGCAAGCGGCTATCGATTATTACGTACCTTATATAGAGGGAGTTATCGTACAGGGGAAAGGCAATTTTGTGCAAGGTATCAACAAGGTATTTCCTAAGAATAGGTATTATTCCGATTGGTATTCTTATGGCAATGTATGGGCGAATCAGGCTAATAGTATCGCTTATTATATCTTCGAAACGCGTCGCAATGATGCTGCCTTACTTTCTAAAGCCACACGCTGGATGGAGGCTATATGCGACTTCAGAGAGAATGACCCTTATTACCTCGATACTTACGCCTGCTTATTATATGCTACCAACCAGAAAGACGAAGCCATAAAAATAGAAGAAAAAGCCGTGCAAGCCGCACAAGAAAAAGACAAAAAAAAGCTTTTAGATAGCCTACAAAACACTTTATTGCAAATGAAAAACGGTACTTTGTAGCATTTTGTGGTATGAATTTTGTATCTTTGCAGTATCAAATAAATTGTTTTTATGAAGAACCTTATTTTTATAGCCCTGCTTTGCTGGGGCGGAATGACAGCTTGGGCGCAAAGTAGCGAAGAAACTAACAAAGAGCGTATGGGCTATGAGCAGCCTTATCACCCTGAAGAAGATGGCGATAAGCGCATCAGCGAATTGCTAAAACAAGCTAAAAAGGAACGCAAAAAGGTACTCGTACAGATTGGGGGCAACTGGTGTATTTGGTGTTTGCGCTTCAACCATTTAGTAACTACGAACCCTGAGTTAAAGACTATTTTAGACAAGAAATACGTGTTTTATCACCTCAATTTTTCACCTGAAAACAAAAACGAAAAGGCTTTTGCCAAATACGGCAACCCTGGTGCGCAGTTTGGCTATCCTGCATTCCTGATTCTCAATGCCAAAGGAGAAGTGCTCTTCACCCAAAAAAGTGAGGATTTAGAGTCAGGCAAAGGCTATGATACTAAAAAAGTAAAGAAGTTCCTACAAGGAAGATTATAATTTGTCAATTAGCTAATTAGCAAATCGACAAATCGACAAATCGACTAATTGGCAAATTGACTAATTGGCTCATCGGCAAATTATCTCCATCGTTGGTATGGCTTGGGCAGCGGGTACGGGGTTAGCCGCTTTGCCTATCAGAGCTTGATAAAAGTCTTCGTAAAACTGCCAGTAATTGCCGTGCTGGGCAGTAGTAAGTACACGGCTTTCGAGGGTGTGAAGTATCCCGTTAGGTTGCTCAATTTTCGGCATCCAAGGGGTAGCAGTCGGGATAGCTCCAGCTACAAGGGCAGCTTCTTGTCCGTCAAAGCGCTGTTGCAAGAAAGAGCCACGAGTGCCGTGTAGGGTGTATTCCCATTGGCGCTCAAGCGCATAGGTAGTCGATTTTAGACGTACGCGCAATTGGTGGTCGTAAAAAAGGAGCATTTCAAAATAATCATCAGCTTGGGTATGAGGGCGCAGATACCCTTTATCGGCATATATAGCCTTAGGTTGCCCAAAAAGCTGTAGGGCTTGGTCTATGAGGTGAGCCCCAAGGTCGTAGAGAGCCCCTCCCCCACGCTCAGCTGTTTCTTTATGCGCTTTACTGCTAATCTCAGTGCGAAAACGGTCGAAGCGTATTTCTACTTCTTTTAGCTCGCCCAATACCCCACTTTCTATTACTTCTTTTACCTTTAGATAATCACCATCATAACGCCTATTCTGATAGACGGTCAGCAGTTTGCCTTTTTCTTTAGCCAAGGCATCAAGAGTCTGTGCCTCTTCAGCAGTAAGGGTAAAAGGCTTTTCTACTAATACGTGTTTACCTGCCAAAAGGGCGTCTTTAGCATACTGATAATGCGTCTGCACAGGGGTATTAACTACTACTACCTCAATTTTAGGGTCTTGTAGCATCTCTTCTACCGAGCGGTACAATACACTATCCGGATAAAGCGCACGCGAGTCCTCGCGATGGCGCTCTACCACCGCATAAAGGTGCAGGTGTGGGTGTTGCGCTATAAAAGGCGCGTGAAATACCCGCCCGCTCATTCCAAAACTACTAAGGGCAATGTTCATTGTTAGTCGTTAGTTCTTAGTTACTAGTCATTAGTACGTTAGTATGTTAGTCGCTTTCTAGCGGCTAAAGACTAATCCCTAACGACTAATACTCCGTAAAGGTTATTAAAAATCTCTTCAACTTTAGCGTAATCACTTTGGCGGATAGCCAGATGTAGCTCACAACTTTCAGTCAGGTGTTGGGCAGTGACTGTCAGGTTTTGTTCTTTTACTACGCGCATCACTTTGTTCATCAACGGATAGTCAAAGTTTATTATCAGTTCTTCAGTGATGAGCTTTTCCTCTATTTCTGTTTCTTGCAGGGTAAGCTGGGCAGTAGTTTTATAGGCTTGCACCAGTCCGCCTACTCCTAACTTAATTCCTCCGAAATAGCGCACTACTATCACCAATACATTAGTAAGCTCAAACGATTGTATTTGCCCATAGATAGGTATGCCAGCCGTGTTATTAGGCTCGCCATCGTCATTTGCACGATAACGCAAATGCCTACCATAGCCCAGTTGCCACGCATAGCACCAATGGCGTGCCGAGAAGTGTGCCTTCTTGACCGCCTCGAGGTGCGCTTTTATCTCCTCTTCAGAAGTGACGGGAAAAGCATAGCCTAAAAATTTACTGCTTTTTTCCTTAAATATCACCTCTTCTACAGGGGCTGCTATGGTTTTATAAGTATCCAATTTATAAGGTTCTGAATTAGCTTATTGGGCTACTTATTGAAAGGTATACTTCACTGATACGCCCGTTCTGAAGGTCGTCATCGGGAAGGAGGTAGAAATAGCCGATTTCGAAAAATTATACTGCAAGTAGTAAGACGCTAACAAATTGCGACTTAGCGCGTATTCAGCACTAAAGTTACCTATCCACGAGGTCTGTCCTGCCGTCACTTGGTTATTAAATATCTCCATATTGCGTATCACGGTGAACTCTTTTAGGTAAGACAACGTACCTTTTAGCACCAAATCGCTTTTTATGGTAGTAGGCGTACCTGCCAATTGGGTTACAAATGCCAAGTCTTTGAAACGGTAGCCCATACCGAATTTGTATTCGCGCTTGAGTATCTCGGTCAGATAATCATTATCGAGACTGATAGAGATAGTGCGGTCGCGGTTGAACTCTGCCAATAAACTCATAGAGTTCTTAAGCTCCATATCAGCACGTAGCAAAGGATTAAACTGCTCAGCAAGCGTAACGGTTGAGTACAATTTATCATTGAGGAAATCGCCTGCTACGTTGGTTTTATTAGGGTTAGCGGGTTCGTACTCTAAATTAGTACGGAACTCACTAAGCGAATAGCTCGCGCGGTAGCCGTGTGCTAATGAGAAGCGTTTGAAAATATTCTTGATGAAATCAACCCTCATAAGCCCTGTATAGCGTACATTCCACTCAGGAATAGGAATACTCTTGAAAGCATCAAGCGATACACCGCTGGCGCTACTACCCGAATAAGCCGCTACAAAGGCAGGTATCATCACCGCTTGGCTCTTCTTGCTATAACCTACCGGATACCCTTCAGCATCTACACTAGCTGGGTTAAGCCCTCGAGCATCTGCCAAACGGCGCGCTATGGTTAGGCGGTTATTTTTAAACTTTTCAAAAGCTGCGGAATTGTATTCGTCTATCTTATTAAAGCTTGAAGCCAATAAGTTAGTAGAGATATTAAAACTTCCTACCTGATTGCCTACCAATTTGTTATACACAAAGTTACGCACCTCAAAAGTTTCAGTGTAGTTCTCGGTGTATTGCCTATTTGCTTTTAGGTTGATTTGCAAATCGGGTATAGGTTGCAAGTTAGCGGTAATGATAAGTTGCTTTTCTTTCGAACTGATATACTGGTCGTTGAAATCAGCAAACTCTGTTAAGTAGCCTTTCTTAGCCATCTCGTAGCGCAAGTCAGTTTGGTCACCAAACATAAAGCCTGCTGATGGTTTGAGCGTGCCGAGGAAGCCTATTTGCTGGGTATAACCAGGTATAGTGCGCGCATTGGTAACCGAATAGTTCACTCCTGCGGTTTTGAGCATTGTCATCAGCGATTTTCCTACACTAGTCTTCTCACCTCGAGGAGTAGGTTTCACCCCTAAATAGCGATAGAGTTGTTCGAAAGTAAAGTTAGCTGTTAGGTTGTGGGTATTGCCATTTTGCAGGGTGTTAATATCCTGATGTGCCAACTGTAAGAGCGTTTGCGAACCGCGCTGATAGTCGAAATCACCTGAATAAGTATAGTTAGCCCTCATAAACTCAAAGAATGGGAACTTGCTAAATGGCAAGTCGTAATTCAATTGGAATTTAGAGAAGAAATGGTCAGGGGTACCCATATCCCAGAAATCGCTCCACAATGATTTTTCTTTATTCACGCCCGAAATATCTCCGAAGGCATCATAAGTATAGTAATTGCGGATAACGCTATTATTAGTAGCATTAAAACTGAACTTCAACGACTTAGTAAGGTTATAATTGATAGCGTACTGATGGTTCATCAGATAGTTGCGCTGTTGTAACTCTGGCAGTGCTTTCTGCAGACTGGTATTAACACCCTCGAAATACACATCGCGGAATAGCTGTTTAGTAAACGAGCGGTTTACATCGGCCGTAAACATTACGCTAGTAGGCAATAAGTTCAGATTGACATCGCTAAGCCATTGCCAATACTTTTTGCCTTTGAATTTGGTTACTTTCTTGAAAGGCTCGAAGGCTGTAGGCTTAAAGGCATAGTTATACATAAAGCCTGCGCGTACCTGCTGCTCATCTTCATACTTAAGCTCATAGTCGCGGTGGTTCTTCTCGTTATAAGCATAGTTAAACGTAAAGTTTTCTATGTTGTACACACGCGGCTTTTGTCCTTCCGATAGATTCTTCTTCACCCCTATCAAGTTAATGCCTCGTCTTAGGGTAAAATCTTCAGCTTGCTCTCTTATAACGTCGCGCTCTGAGCTACTTTGGGCTACCTCTAAGCGGTCTTTCAGCTTAATATCCTGATACACGGGGTCGTACTCTGGTGTAGAGCGTTTTTGCGAGTGACTTAAGCCCACCGGTATTTGCATATTCCATTTAGGTGGCAATAACTTACCGGCATTTACATTCATCATCACATCGTACTCTTGGGTGCTCTCTAACGCGCGTTGTTTAGGGGTTTGGTCTACCGAACCAAAGCCTACGGTGTGCATACGCCCTGTAGCCGATATGTTCAGCAGTTCAGAGGCATTCGCATCGAGGGAACCTACGGCTGCCCAACCACCGTGGTTTTCGAGTTCTGCCACACGCAATTCGTTGAACCAGAACTCACCGCTCAGTCCGTTATTGCCCGATACGTTCTTAATACCCACCATCATAGCGCGTACGCTACCCAGTGACGGATTTCCCTTTATCACATAGCGGTTTTCGCCTGCGTGGTAAGGGGTATTTTCGCTCACTACATTGTAATTGCCGTCATAATAAGTTACCCTATCGAGGGTTTGGTTTCTGATGCTTATCGCTTTGAGCTTGGTAAGCACTTCCATCGGTATAGAGAACTGGTTTTCTTTAGGCCATATAGCGTACTCTGACGAGCTACCCGGTTGGGTAACCTTCAGCGGTATTTCTACCTGATAGTAGTTATCGCTAAAGTCGGTACCGAGCCTTATAAAGGCTACCGCCTGATTGTCGTGCAGAGGCTTATTCTTATAGGCTTCGGCGTGTACAAACATCTTGATATACTTATACTGCCGCAGGTCAAAGCGCAACGCCTTATAGACCGCCCTACTATCTTTATTTTCGAGATTATCTACTATGTATGATAGGGCTTGTTCGTTCTGCTCTACTAAAGTATTGTTAGTATTGATGCGCTCGCGGTTTACCCCTGGTGGCATACGATAAGGTATAGGCTGACGGGTTTCGTTTTCAATTAGGTTTACTGAATTGATTTCTACCTTAGTACCATCGTCTGAAGGGTCATCTTGGTCGGTGCTAAGGGTATAGTTATAATAACGCCAGTCGCCGCGCACCAAATCGAGGGTAGCAAAACGCAAAAGCATCTCTTGAGGGAAGCCCGTTAGGTACATACGCATATGAGTCATCGAGTTGATGATGTCCATTTTATCATTGCTATTTAGAGGGAAGGTATAACCTTCGCGCCACATAGCTCCGCTTTCAATCGGTATTTTGAACTGTATCCAGCGGGTAGCCACACGGTGTCCGTTAGGCGCTTCTACCGATACGGTGCGAATGTCGTTTACATAAGGGTCGGCAGTGCTGATATTAGGCTTGATACGCACCCTATACTCTAAATAGTTATTGGTGGTATTCATCGTAAAATCGCCGTTGATATCCTCATTATCAGGTACGGTAGTAGAGCCTCTGTCGTTATCTGACACCGATACAGGCGAGTTGCCTTGTGTACCGTTGTAATTGTAATAGCGATTTAAGATGCCCCCATTGCGCGCCAAGAAGTATTCGTAGTTATCCATCGCAGGGTCGTTAGGCGAAGTCGCTACGTTGTTGCTATATATACGGGCTTCATCAGCATCGTTCAGACCATCTAAACCTATATCTTGCAGTCTGCGGTTAGACGAACTTTCATCAAAAGCATATACTAACGATTGGGCAGCAGGCACTTTACCCCAAGACGAAGTATTGATACTAGAGGTAGAGGAAAGCCCTGGCAATCCGTTTTCGTATTGCTTGCGTCCGTCTTTTAGCACGTCTTCTGAGATGTTTCCTAAGTTGAACACCAATTCACCCGGACCGCTGTATTCGCCTGAGTAATAAGGGTCCATCACCCAGAATTGCAAAAACTCGATATTGCTTTCTTGAAAATCAGAATAGCTCATACCGCGCATTATACCGCCCCATTTTTCGTCTTTGGTTTTAGTGGCAAAGTTAGGGTCGTTATTATAAGCCCCTTTCGCGTTAGGATAATACGCTAAGTCGAGGGTAGCTTGCACTAACGACTGCCCTTGTGCCAACTGCTGCTGAGGGAATATCTCTTCTATAAAGATACGGCGGGTGCTGTTCTTAGATATTTCATTACTGCTGATGCTCGATGGTTTCTGAGTAGAATAGAACACAGGGTCTATGGTATACCACGCCATTTTAGCACGCCCATAGCCGTTCTTTAGGTTGTTAGCATCATCAGGGGCGTTGCCGTATAGGGTTTGCGGCACCGAACTGTTGTTTCTGCCGCCTGCTGCCCCAAACTCTAAAGGCGTACTGGCTAACTTCCACGCCAAAGGCGAACGCATATCAATAGTGCTTTGCGCTGCCTCAAAATCGTCTAAGTACACAGTGGTTTCACCGTCAAAATCGTCTGCTTTAGGGGTGCTTGCCAATAGGTAAGCGAACTCTCCGCGCAACGAAAGGTTAGAAGGCGCATCACTCTTGATAGTAGGAATGCGATTTACCCAGCGCGTAAGGAACGGCATTTCGGTAGAATAGGTACCGGCTAAGCCAAAAATAGTATTGTTTACATTCTCTTGTCCGTAGCTGGTTTTCTGCGTAAAGGGTCGTTCGCGCAGATTTACAATAGCCCCGTTTAGTATGAACTTATCGCTGAACTTATGCTCTACATTTACCCCCATAAATCGGGTGGTTTGTCCGCCAAAAATGAGGTTATTCTCCATTGACACCTGTATAGGCATATTGCTAGCCTCTAAGCTGGGGTTAATTATCTCTACCGTACCCGATTGGTAGTCTACCAAATAGTCAAGCCCCTCTACTAATAAGCGTCCGCCAGCTGTTACCCTAACCGAACCTCGTGGTACGTTGAAAGCCCCTAACGAAATACCGCGTCTGCTTGAGGCTTTATAGCGCCCTTTCATCACGAACTTGTTTTTCTCGCCGTCCATTTGGGCTTTGGTCTTGGTATTTTTATACAGTGAAGTATAGACGTACTTCTTCTGGTTATTGTTATAGGTAGCAGGGTCATTATAAGTACCGCCTCCTAAAGTGGTATGCAAGAAGTTACCAAAAGGTTCTACTTTGGTAAAGAATATTTTGCCGTACTGCTCATCAACGGTAATACCCGGTAAAAAGTCGAAGAAGCCATCGCCTCCTGGTTGTGGGTCGTTGTACTTATTGAGGCGGTCGAAGTTGAAAAGATTCAGCAGTATGCGGTCTTCTAAGCCTGTTGGCCAACCTACATTATCTACTTTATCTATATAATTGACAGGCGAAGGGTTAGAATAGAAGATATTCATACGGAAATCTTCAGCTGACAATTGTGCTGTACCCACCGAATAGACGTTTTTCATCATCAAATCCCAAATAGGGTCTTTCACGTTCAGGCGGTTGCTCTTAAGCATCTTCAGCACCAATAGGTTATTGGTAATAGCGTTATTGCCTCCGTAAAAACTATTGTTAGTAGTAGCCGAAATACCATCGTTAGCAAACTCGCCCACTTGGTATACTTGGCTGCCATAGGTATATTGGTAAGCTACCGCCAGCACCTCATCGGCACTGAGGGCTGTGCTAAGCGAGATGAAGCCCAGCTTAGTATCTACCTTATAATCGACCCCTTCTTCGAGCTTGCGGGCATTCTCTATCACCGCATAGTCATACCCCTGACTTACATACGATTGGTTCGTACCAAACCCTTGTTGCACGGTTGCCACATCGCGGATAGCATTGGTAAGCACCGAATTGGCAGTACCTATCTGGGTAGGGTCGTACTTATTAGCGCGGTTGGCAGGCATATTGTTAGTAGTGCTGTTGTAAAACGCAGGTCCCGCCTTGTCGTACAGGCGCGTCCTATCCATTCGGGGTTCTCCTAAGTCTTGTACCGCCAAGATATTGCGTATATTGCCCATACGGCTATTGCGGTTGGTTACCCACACTTCTAAGCGGGTAATCTGTACTTTGCTGTTGATAAACGGATAATTTTCTAAAGCTCTATCGTATTGGTCGCGGAAGAAGTGCGCCAAGAAGTAGTTACGATTTTCGTCGTAGTCTAAAGCTGAAAACTCGAATTCGGTAATAGTACCGCCCCCTTGTGCCGTAAGGGTTTTGCGCTCTGACTTCTGTTCAGAGAAAACCCCTGTGATGGTGGTACGCCCAAACTTGAGTTGTGTTTTCACCCCAAAAAGACTTTGCGAACCGGTAATAAGCGAGTTAGAAATAGGCATAGAGATATTACCAAGCTCTACTTTCTGTAGTATATCGTCTTCATCAGGAGCGTATTCGAGTTTAAAAACGTTCTGAAAGTCGAATGAGGCTTGGGTATCGTACTGGGCATTGAGGTTCAGACGAGTACCTATCTTGCCGGTAAGCCCTAAGCTGATGCGCTGCTCGAAGTCTAAACCAAACGAACTGCGGTAGCGCGGACTGACAGCAGGGTTATCATTGCGAGTATAACGCAAGCCAAAATCTACGCCCACGCTTCCTGTGGGGGTAAACTCTATATTGCGTCCTCCGAAAATGCTTTCGAAGAAATCAGAATTGACATATAGGTCGGGCAGTAAGTCGCGTTGGGCTTTTTTCTTTTGGGTAGTATCGCTTTGGGTATCGCCTAATACATCTAACTTATCGCGGTAGTAGGCACTCATACGCTCGCGCATCACTAAGTCTTCGTACTCCTTGACAGTGAGGAACATAGGGGTAGCGAGGTCGTATTTGCCCAGCTTTTGGGTATAGACATAGCGATCTAAGGCAGGATTATAAGTATACTGCTGCACAATGCTCTTAGGTTGCTGCAAGCCGATGCGTCCGATACCGTTTTTTACAGTAGTCTCGGACTGAGTAGAAGAAGTATTTTGAGTAGTATTGGTTACTTGTGCTTGCGTAGATAAGAAGCTGAAAAAGAGTAGTATAATGATAGTTAGATGTTGCTTCATATTACTAATAGGGTATATAATACGGAATATAATTTTGCGGCAAAGATACAAATAATTAGCAAATTAGCAAGTTTGGTGATTAGCAAATTAGCCAATTAGCAAATTTGTGAATTAGCAAATTTTGAGCGCCTTAATTTCAACATCAGGTACTCTTTTTATATATTTTTTCTTTTAATTGTTGTGTTGTAACACATATATCATAGCCTTTTTCTTTTAATCCTTCAGCTAGTTTAGCATCACAAGTCCAAATTTTATGACCTTGTTCTAAATGTAGTGCTACAAATGGATAATCATCAGGATCAATATTTTCGACTATTTTTTGTGCTTGGGTTACATATCTTTTAGAAATATTATCTACTTGATAGAAAGTTATATTTTTAGTAAATTCGGCAAGCAAAGCATAAGCCTTACGTTTGGTCAGTCCTGTTTTAGCTATCATTTCAGACAAATGCTCCTTGACCTCTTCTAACAAATAGTCAGGAGCAATAAACTGAATACTTTTCTTTTCCTCTTGCAAAATAGTTGCAATGACCCCACTGGGTTTATAAAAACAACTAAAAATAATATTAGAATCTGAAATAACTATCATATTGTAACTTCTTTATCTCTTTTAGCAAGAGCTTCATCCCAACGCTTAGCAACAGCCTTATTCACTTTTTTAGAAAGTGCCATAATCTCATCGCGGTATTTGATAGGAATACCGTATTCATCTTCTTCTAAGTCGTCTATTTCAGGTTTTGCAAGAGCCTTTTGCGTTTCTCTTTTCTTAGTAACCTTTAGAAAATCAAAATTTCTAGCAAACTCTACAAAAGCTAAAGCTTGCGGACTATCATTATTAAGGGTAATTGTATATGGCATAACGTTTCAATTTCTTTTATAAGGCAAAATTACAAATAATTAGCAAATTAGCAAATTTGTGAATTAGCAAATTTTGAGGACGATTATCCTTCGTCGCCTACTCGGCTGCGCCAACTCGCCGACTTTCCTTCGCTTATCGTTCGCTTATCGTTCGCTTATCCTTCGCTTATCCTTCGCTCTTCCTGTATCGTTTGTATAGGGTAGGTGAAAAAGAAAAAAATTCTGTTGATGCGGGTTGCTAATTGGTAAATTATTTGTATTTTTGCCCAAGAATGAAATAAATAAAATATGAAAGATATAGTATTATTAAATGTAAGGAGACTAGCAGAAGCATAAAAATCCTTTTGATGAAGAAGGTAATTTAAACATTGACACAGTCATCAAAGAAAGTGATTTAACAGACTTAGGTAAACAATTATTTGATGATTTAGCAGATAAGTGGTTTGCTTACACAGATCGTACTCAAAAATATGACAACATTACAATGCTGGAAAAGTACTTTAATAATTTGAACAATGGGTAATATTCTAGATGTGTTGTTAAAATCACAACAACTTGCTAATCAAAATAATACAAAAGAACTGCCCTACTATTTTTCTTTACCCACCATAGAGATAAGCATTTTTAAAGCCTATAAAGTGCTCTAAATAGTGTAAAGAAGCCCTTGGATGTTTCAAATGTGTTGTTAAAGAAGAACAGTTCCGCGCACCGCTAGCGCAAGCTTCTAGCTTGTGCTAAAAAATAAAAAAGCTGGAAGCTCGCACCAGCATAAGGATTTTATAACATAGATAGAGTAAAAACAGAATTTGTAAATAATTATTCTTATTTTTGTCCTAATTAAAATTTTTAAGCTTATGATGATAATCAACTTTATTTTCAAGAATTGGAAAGGTTTATTGATGACTATACTTGCCAGTTTAGCATGTAAAACTTGTGCTGGAGACTATATAGAAGGCTCAAATAAGGAAAAAGTTGCAGAATATGAGGCTTTGATAAAAGAAAACACTAAAACTACTGCTGTTTATGATAGTGTCTATACAGAGCATACAGTGAAAATTGCCAAAGTACCCATAAAAACATACAGTATTAAATATAAATATGAAGTAAATGGTGTAGAATATGAAGGCGAACAATCAACTTCAAAATTGCCAGAAAGCCCTGTGGTGGAAGTATATTATCTAAAAGACAATCCATCTGTCCATGATATAAATCCAGCATCATCATTGAAATACGAAAAAGAGAAGGAAACAAGTAATACTGACCTCTATTTCGCTATATTCTGGGGCGTGCTGGCGTTGTTTCTTGCTGTCGGGCTATGGATTGAATTTAAAGATTTTAAAAAAGAATATAAAATATAATTAAAAGTAGAGAAAAATAGCAAACAAACCAATTACCGAATTTATCGAAAAATATTATCTGCATTTCAATTCAGCATCTTTGGTGGACGCTTCTAAAGGCTATGTAGCGCACCTAAAAGATGGCGGAAAAATGTTAATTACCGCTAGCGCAAGCTTCTAGCTTGTGCTTAAGAATATAACAGAGCTGGAAGCTCTAAGAATACTAGGTACGAGCTACAAGCTCGCACCAGCAGGGGGAATATGAAGGCACTGAAACAACTTGTAAGTATATGAGGCAAAAGTATCACAAAACTGAGGATATAGCTGTAAAGGAGATTTTAAGTTTGTTAATGGAAGTGTTAGAAGCTAAATATGCTAAAATGAGAGTATTCTTAAAAAGATAGAGGGTAATGTATCAGATGTATTGTTAAAAATATAAGGCTAACTATTAACACGATACAAGTGTGAGGCAGATGGGAGGTATGAGAAGTATGAGAAGGCTGAGAGGGCTGGGAGGGCGAGCCGCACCGGCGATTGTGGGACAGGGAGAGAATTTTGAATTCTGAATTTTGAATTGGGAGAACGGGTGCGACAAGTGGGACAAGTGGGACAGGTGGGACAAGTAGGACGGGGAGAGAATTGTGAATTCTGAATTGGGCACAAGCTGCAAGCTTGCGCCAGCGGGGCTAATTACATTATTTTTTGTAGTTTTGCTTTTTATTCGTAATTTTGCCGCATAATTACAAACCCTAAAAAATAACATTATGAAAGTCACTTATCTTGGGCACGCTTGCGTAAATATTGATATTGACGGTACTTTTTTCTTAGTAGACCCCTTTATCAGCCCTAACCCTCTGGCTAAACACATCGACATCAACTCTATTAAAGCTGATTATATACTTATCACTCACGCCCACGCCGACCATATAGCCGATGTAGAGGCTATCGCTAAACGCACTGGCGCTCAGCTGATTACTAACCCCGAAATACTTGCCCACTTTGAGGCGCTTGGCCTTAGCGGACATAGTATGAACCTCGGTGGCTCTCACCGCTTTGTCGACGGCAAAGTGAAAATAAAAATGATTAAAGCCGAACACTCTTCTTCGTTCCCTGACGGTTCGTACGGTGGCAATCCGGCTGGCTTCCTCATCGATTATAACGATGAAACTATCTATATAGCAGGCGATACCGCCCTTCACTACGATATGAAGATTATCCCCCACCAATACAAGGTTAATCTGGGCATTTTCCCTATCGGCAACAATTATACGATGGGGGTACGCGATGCCCTTACCGCTGCTCGTTTCGTACAAGTAGACAACGTATTAGGGGTGCATTACGACACTTTCCCTGTGATAAAAATTAATAAAGAATCGTCTAAACAAAAATTTAAAGATGACCATCGCCGCCTACACCTTATTGAAATAGGGGCGACCCTTGACCTTAAAGACCTTAATATCTATACACTATAAAATCACTAATGAAAAAACTCTTTTTACTTGCCTACATTAGCTGCCACTTACTTGCTACCACCTATAGTCGCGCACAGGATTTCCAGCCGATAGTACCCCTAAACACCAAACCCCTATTGGCAGGCAACTTTGCCGAACTGCGCCCTAACCACTTCCACGGAGGTTTAGACCTGAAAACTGAGGGTAGAGAAGGACTACAGGTATTGGCAGCCCAAGACGGCTATGTATCGCGTATAATAGTGAGTCCGTATGGGTATGGCAAAATGCTGTACATCACCCACGCCGATGGCTACGTAACTACCTACGGACACCTACAGAAATACGCGCCTGCTATAGAGGCATATGTAAAGAAAAAACAATACGAAAAACAGACCTACGACATCGATATTACCCCTGCCGAAAACGAATTTGTAGTGAAAAAAGGCGAATGGGTAGGCGTAAGTGGCAATACCGGTGGTAGCCACGGGCCGCATCTGCACTTTGAGGTGCGCGATACGAGCAATAACGGCTGGAATCCGCTGCTTTTTGCTTTCCGAGAGATAGAAGACACTACTCCTCCTGAAATAACGGGGCTTTTTGCCTACGCTTTGGGCAATGATGCGCAGGTAGCTCACACCCAATTATCGCAACAATTGCAAAGGAAGCGATTGCCTGATGGCTCTTTCGTTACCGATACGCTTAGGGCTATTGGCACTATTGGCTTTGGTTTTCAAGCCTTTGACCGCCAAGATGGTACCCTGCACAAAAACGGTATCTACAAGGCTACCCTACTGCTCAATGGTGAACCCCAGCTGCAATCCGCCTTCGACAAGGTGAATTTTGGCGATACTCGCTGTATCAATATCCTAACCGATTACGAGCGTTATTTGTCTGACAAAAGCTTTGTACAGCTGCTCTACAAGAAACCTGGTAACCGCTTAGAGATATACAAGATACTAAAGGAAAACAACGGCTATCTGACCATAGAAGAAGGGCAAACCTATACAGCTACGGTAGTGGTAGAAGATTTTAAGGGCAATGCTACTTCCGTAAATATCCCTATAAAAGGCGAGCGATTGGATCTGAAGACGGAAAGACCTGAAAACAAGGGTAATAAGCAGCTAATAGCCAAGCGCGACAACTATTACGAACTGTCTAAAGGAAGTGTGTTTTTCCCCGAAAATACTTTCTACGAAGACCAGCTTATCAACATTAGCGAAGATAGCGATGGATTGCTTATCGGCAATCGCCGTACGCCTGTAGATAAGTACTTCACCGTAACTATGAAAAACACTAATTTTGCAGAGGACGAAATCAGCAAAGTATTTATTTCGGCAGCAGGTGGTTTTGCCACTACTGTCTATAAAGATGGGATATTCACCGCTCGTGCGCGCAGTTTAGGTAGATATAGCTTACGGAAAGATAGCACCCCTCCTACCCTTAAAGCATTGAATTTCAAAGATAAAGGGGTAGTAAAAGGCAACACCCTAAAGGTGACCGTAAGCGATAACCTCAGCGGTTTTGCCTCTTGTAGTGCTACCCTGAATGGGCAGTGGATACTCTTTGAGTACGAGCCTAAAAATCACACTCTCACCTTTAACTTTGACGATGTAGATACTACCGATACTACTAAATACGAATTGAACATTAATGCTTATGACAAGGTGGGCAACGTAGGTACGCTAAAGGCTACTTTCACTCGCCCCAACTCTTAAAAAACGGAAATTAAAAACCAATTTTATATGAAACAAGTCATTTTTACAGACAAAGCACCTGCTCCTATAGGTCCTTACACCCAAGCTATTTTGGCAGGTAACACCCTCTACGTATCAGGACAGATACCCGTAAACCCTGCAACTGGCGAAGTAGTAACAGGCATTGAAGCCGCTACTGAGCAAGTGATGGAAAACCTTAAGGCTATCCTCACTCAGGCAGGTACTACCTTTGAAAAAGTAGTGAAAACTACTATTTTCTTAGCCGATATGGGTCAATTTGCACAAGTAAACGGTGTATATGCTCGTTATTTCGATGAAAAAATAGCGCCTGCCCGCGAAACCGTACAAGTAGCTAAACTACCTAAGGGGGTAGAGGTTGAAATTTCTTGTATAGCGGTGCTATAAAGCAATGAAAAATGGTTAATTATTAATGGATTAATGATTAACCATTTTTCCTAATCAATTTAGGTATAAACTATAAGACACAACAAACTAAAGTTAATTATGAAAAATATACTCTTTTTAATCCTTTGCGGTGGAATGGTAGCTTGTGGAGCTCCTACTGAAGCTCCTAAAAAAGAAGAAAAGAAAGCAGCACTTGTTGAACCTCCTACCACCTCTTACACTACCTACGTAAACCCGCTAATGGGTACTGACTCTACTTTTGAACTTTCTAACGGCAATACTTACCCTGCTATTGCAGTGCCTTGGGGTATGCACTTCTGGACGCCCCAAACAGGCAAGATGGGCGATGGCTGGGTCTATCAGTACCACGCTCAGAAGATAAGAGGCTTTAAACAAACCCACCAGCCAAGTCCGTGGATAAACGATTATGGCGCTTTTGCCCTAATGCCTGTAGTAGGCAACTTAAAAATAAAAGAAGACGAGCGCGCCTCGTGGTTCTCGCACAAAACCGAAACAGCACAACCTCACTACTACCAAGTCTATTTAGCTGATTATGATACTACAGTAGAAATCACTCCTACTAACCGCGCGGCTCAGTTTCGCTTTACTTTCCCCGAAACTGACAAAGCCTATTTGTTATTAGATGCTTTTTTCAAAGGTTCTAAGGTGCAAGTACTGCCCCAAGAACACAAGATTATAGGCTATACCCGCAATAATAGCGGTGGTGTACCCGAGAACTTCCATAACTACTTTGTGATTACCTTTGATAAAGATTTTGAGAGTGTACAAACGTGGGGCAACGGCTATAAACTGAGCAACAAGCCCGAAAGTGAGGGCGAACACACCGGTGCTGTGATAGGCTTCCGCACCAAAAAAGGCGAACAGATAACCGCTAAAGTAGCTTCTTCTTTTATCTCGCCTGCACAAGCGTTATTGAACTTGCAAACGGAGCTCGGCAACGATACTTTCGAACAAACCCAACAAAAGGCGTTTGCTCTTTGGGAAGCTGAACTCGGCAAGATACAAGTGGAAGACGAAAATATAGACCATTTGCGCACTTTCTACTCTTGTTTGTACCGCACGCTACTTTTCCCTCGTACTTTCTACGAGTACGACAAAGCGGGAGAAATAGTGCATTACGGTCCGTATAACGGGAAGATTGAAAAGGGTTATATGTTTACCGATAATGGTTTTTGGGATACTTTCCGCTCGGTATTCCCGCTCTTTAACCTTTTGTATCCTGAGATGAACCAACAGATGATGAAAGGATTGGTGAACGCTTATAAAGAGTCAGGTTGGTTACCCGAATGGGCAAGCCCAGGGCATCGCGATTGTATGATAGGGTCTAACTCGGCTTCTATCATTGCTGATGCCTACCTAAAAGGAAACATAGATGCTGCTGATGCCGAAATACTCTTAGAAGCGATGCTCAAAAACGCTACCCAAAACGAGGGAAGACCTGTGAAATCGGTAGGACGCGAGGGGGTAGATTACTACAATAGTTTAGGCTATGTGCCTTATGATGTGAAGATTAACGAGAACGTAGCCCGCACCCTTGAGTATGCCTATGCCGATTATTGCATTGCGCGTATGGCAGAAAAGATGGGTAAGGCAGAGATTGCTAAACAATACTACGAACAGTCTAAACGCTATAAAAACGTATTCGACCCCGAAACCAAATGGATGCGCGGTAAGAATAAGGACGGCAAGTTTCAATCGCCATTCAATCCGCTAAAATGGGGCGATGCGTTTACTGAAGGAAACAGTCTGCACTACACTTGGTCGGTATTTCAAGATTTTCACGGACTCGTACAACTGATGGGCGGCAAAGAGGTTTTCGAGAAAAAGATAGACGAAGTTTTCGAGATGCCCCCACTTTTTGACGATAGTTATTACGGCTTTACCATACACGAAATACGCGAGATGCAGCTGGTAGGAATGGGCAATTACGCTCACGGCAATCAGCCTATACAGCACCTTATCTATCTCTACCATTACGCAGGCAAGCCCGAAAAAGTTCAAACCAAACTGCGCGAGGTAATGGACAGGCTATACTCCCCTACCCCCGATGGTTATTGCGGCGATGAGGATAACGGACAGACCTCTGCTTGGTATGTGTTCTCCGCTTTAGGCTTTTACCCTGTAACCCCTGCTAGCGACAACTACGTATTAGGCACGCCTTTGTTTAAAACGGTAACTTTGCAACTGCCCGAAGGCAAAAAGTTTTTGATAAAGAATGTAAGTCGGAATGCTAACAGTCCTTTAGTAGAATACGTACAGCTAAACGGAAAGCCAATAGAAGGCTTCGAGATACCTTTTGCCGCATTTAGAGAAAATGGTACATTGACATTTTTTTGAGTGACAAATTAATTATTTCGGCACACTAATTGTTAAGTAGTAATTATAAAATAGATAATTACTATGAAACATTTTTTATCATCTGCTGCACTTTTACTTCCTTTTATCGCACTGGCGCAAAAAACAGCGCTGCCCGAGGTGAAAGTAGTAAACCAACGTAATGCCAACCCTATGGAGCTACGAGAGCTCTCGGTAGACATTTTGGTAGTAGGGCAAACCGCCGTTACTACTATGGAAATGACCTTTTACAACCCTAACACTCGCGTGATGGAGGGCGAATTTCAGTTCCCTCTTGCCGATGGTCAGCAAGTATCGCGCTTTGCCCTCGACATCAATGGCAAGATGCGCGAAGGGGTTGTAGTCGATAAAGCTTTAGGACGAAAAGCTTTTGAAGACATTGTACGGCGTGGTGTAGACCCTGGCCTACTCGAAAAGACTGAGGGCAACAACTTCAAAGCCCGCGTATACCCAATGCCTGCACAAGGCTCTCGGCGTGTGCTTATCGCCTTCGAGCAAGAACTACGTCAGAAAAACGGACAAGATTTCTACTTCTTGCCTATCGCCTCCGCACTCCAGCTACAGAAGTTTAAACTGCGTACCGAAGTAGTATCGCGCCTTGTGAAAGCTGATATTGAAAACAGTCTTGAGCTCGACTTCAAACAGACGCGCAATAGCTATATCAGCGAGCTGAGCAAAGACAATTACTCTCTGAATAAGAACATAGCTCTTACCTTCCCTAAGGTAGAAATGCCCCAAGTGCTGACGGCTACCAAGGGCAGTAGTAGCTATTTGTACGGTACTATGGCATTGGGCAATACCCCTCTACAGGCTAAAAGTGCTCCTAAAAAGTTAGGTATCCTATGGGACGTATCGCACTCAGCCGCCCAAGCTGACAAAGAAAAAGCATTTGCTTTCTTAGATAGTTACTTCTCTCACATTCAGAACACCGAGGTAACCCTTAGCACCTTCAGCATACGCACTTCCGAAGCTGTTGATTTTGAGGTAAAAAATGGCAATTGGCAAAACCTAAAAGCCTATCTACAAACCTTAAAATACGATGGGGCTACCGATGGTAATGCGATGAGCTTCAGCCCTAAGTGCGATGAGTATTTGCTCTTCACCGATGGTATTTTCAACTTTGGCGCTAAGGACTTTTCAGTAACCGAAGCGGTAAAACAGATTAAAACTCCTATAACTGTTATCAATAATAGTACAATAGCCAACACTGCCAAAATGCAGTATTTAGCAGGGGCAACTGGCGGTAACTTTATCGATTTGACCACCCTTAGCACAGCCGAAGCCGTAAAAGCAGCCTGCTACACCCCTTTTCAGCTCTTAGGCTATGAGGTGAAAAAAGGCAAAGTAAAAGACCTTTACCCAGAAAAAGGCACTGCCCTCAGCGGTGAGACATTCACCTTTGCTGGCAAACTCCTCTCTGACGAAGCTACTATAGTAGTATCAGTGGGCTACCCTAATAAGGTAGTGGCACAACAAGAAATCAGTTTTAGCAAGGATAATGCGACCAGTCAAAGCGAATACGCTCTCTTGCGCCGTGTATGGGCTGAAAAGCAAATCGCTCACTTGCAACGCATTGGGGCTGACCAAAAGCAAATAGACGCTGTAGGGCGCCAATACGGCATCGTAACCGAAGGCAACTCGCTAATAGTGTTAGAAACCGTAAGCGACTATCTGCGCTATCGTATCACCCCTCCTAAAGAGTTGCTACAAGAGTATCAAAAGTATCTACAACAAGAAGAGAAAGATAAAAAAGAGTCCGTTAAAGAATCCTTAGAAGAGGTCATTAGGCAATCAGCCGACCAGACTAAGTGGTGGCAAACTTACTACCCTAAGAAAGTTAAAAACACTAAACCAACGGTTGTAGAAGTCGAAGCTGAGGAAGATGAGGCTGTAAGCTTAGCTGAGGCGGCTCCTATAGCACACAAAGAAGAAAGAGTAGCCAATGTACAAGACCTCTCTGATAAGGACTCCTACCAACTTGAAGAAGTAGTAGCGATAGACAATGCCCCACAGAGAAAGACCACTATGGTGTCTGCTATTTCTTCTAATGCAGCAATGAAGAGAAGTGAAAGCTACTCAGAAGACACTCCTGAAGCCCCTACCGGTAGCATTGCCCTCAATGCCTACAACCCCGATACGCCTTACCTAAAAGTAATGGAGTACGCCGATGAAGCCAAAGCTGTAGAAACTTACTACAAACTCAAAGAAGAGTATGGCAGCACCCCTTCTTTCTATGCCGATGTAGCTGACTACTTCTTCAAGAAAGGCAATAAAGAACAAGCTATTTTAGTAATCTCTAACTTAGCCGAGTTAGGCTTAGACGACCCTCAACTGTTGCGTATGCTAGGCTACAAACTCAGCAGCTACGGAGCTAAAAAAGAAGCCGTACAAGTGTTCCGCAAGGTAGCCGAACTGCGCGAAGAAGAACCGCAATCTTTCCGCGATTTAGGCTTAGCCTTAGCCGATGACGCTCAGTACAACGAGGCTGTCAAAACCCTTTATAAAGTAGTAACAGGTATGTGGAGCAGTCGTTTTGGCGATGTACAACTCGTAACGATGAACGACATCAATAGCCTAATAGCGCGCCATAAAGGCATAAACACCAGCTATATCGATAAACGCTTGCTAAAGAAAGAACCGGTTGATGTACGCGTAGTGCTCAGTTGGGATACCGACAACTGCGATATGGACTTATGGGTAACCGACCCTAAAAACGAGGAGTGCTATTATAGCAATCAACTTACTTACTTAGGCGGTAAAATCTCTGAAGATGTTACTCAAGGCTATGGCCCTGAAGAGTTTATGCTCAAGAAAGCCGTAAAAGGCAAGTACAAAGTACAGGTAGATTACTTTGGTACCAGTTCACAAAAGCAACTAATGCCGGTTAGCTTGCGCATTATCTTCTACACCCACTACGGTACCCCTCAACAAAAACAACAAGAGACCACCGTACGGCTAAGCAACGCCAAAGAGGTCATAGAGGTAGGCACTTTCGAGTTTTAATAGTTTAAAAGTATAATAAGCAAATAAAAAAAGCTGTTCAGCAGATGCTGAACAGCTTTTTTTATATTAACTTTTAATTATTAATTATTAGGATATGCCATATGTCCAAAACGAAGCCCTACGAAGAAGTTAAGCTCGTGAGCGCTTTTAGTTATAACATTGCTGATAACAGAGCTTGAACCTAAAGTAAGAGGCCCTAAACGCAAACCAAAACCGATATTAGTTTTAGCAACTTGGTTGTAAGAGATAGGCAAATACGCACCAAAAGAGCTGGTATCAAAGCGAGGGGTTAGCGAGAAAGTATTAGCGTAATAAGCGTTATACACATCTGTTTTGCTCTTAGAAGTAAGATTCATAAGCCCTGAAGCATTAACGTACAAACCTCCAAATATGCGGTAGTCAGCACTTAGGTTAAGAGTAGTAGGCAATGATGATTTCACTGTCTTTTGTGCCATTTTCATTGAATTGCTGATACCGAAAGCTTGTTTTAGTTTTTCTTCATTGATTTCATCCATATTCAGCGTTACGCTACCCGAATTAGGCATTTGGTAGCGGTAAGACTCTGTATTAGTTTTGTAGCTAACAGAACCTATATCCATAATCGAAAAACCTATACGTAGGTCGTGAGGTTTGTTGTGGCAAGTACGGCAACCATCAAAACGATATTCATAAGTAGCCCCAAGGTCAAAACCTACTGTCGAAGCCTCTTTACCCATTAGCGAATTAGCCTTAAAATTGTTGAGGAAGTCAGTACCTCCATTTACAATCTCAAATACCCCGTTAGTAGAATTGATATTCAAGTTTACTTTTTTAGTAACAGGGTCAGTAGTAAGGCTCGCAGTACCGTTAAAGTCGCGGAAGCCAGCATATAGGTTACCTGCTCCCATTATGTACTTAAGGCTTGCCCCTGCTTTGATGGCGTTATGACCGTCAAAATATAGCTCACCTGCCCAAGAAAAACCTACTTCAGAAAAACCGTGTACTACCACTTCTTGGTCGTTTAGGTTTAGGCTGTAGTTGTTGCGCAACTCTAACTTGTCATAGTCAGAAATGTACGACTGAATCATTTTAGCATCAAAATTGTTGATATTACCCAAAGCGCGTACACGGGTAAATATACCTACAGTGTGCTTGTCGTTCAACTTCACAAATAGCGAAGGGCCAAGTACATCTACATTAAGGCGCAAGTTGATGTCGTTATTCTTTGCCAACGGATTAGAAGCATCTAAGCGTGCAAAGTCATTAATACTTTTGTTGATGTCGGTGTCAAGCTTAATAGCGTCATTGCCTACGCCTACATTTAGTACGAAGAGGCTGGCATCCCAAGGGCGCTTGCTGCTAATCATATAAGCAGGGTTAGTAGTAGCTTGTAGCACCCCAGCATACGGACTCTCGCGAAAGCCTGAAAACGATTGCTGAGCTTCCATTGCCATCGTGCTCAACACTAATGCTGATAAAAACACTTTTTTCATTGTATAGAACATTAAAATTTAGGGTACAAATGTACAAATAATTTGTCAATTAGCAAATTTGTCAATTCTGAAGAAAAAAAATTCCTCCCCACTTTCCCCTTACTTCAGATATACTTACAGCGAACGATGAGCGAAGGATAAGCGAAGGATAAGCGAAGGAAAGTCGGCGAGCTGGCGCAGCCGAGTATGTGGCGAACAAAAAATAACAGGAAGATTACCCTTCTCTCCTCCTTCAAAAAATTTATGAAAAGATTAACAAGTATTAATTTTTTTAGTAGAAGTTTTTGCACTACCTTTGCCCCTTGAAACAACGAGAACATAAATTATCAAAAAAACCTTTCTGTCGATAAAATTAGCCTTTTCGTCGAATTTATTTGTGCAAAACCTACCCCCACTTTACCTTTGCATAATAAAAACAATCCCCCTAAAACTAATGAGTAACAATAAGTATTATGAATAAAATCTTTTTAACAGCAACAGCAGCTATTGCTATGGTAGCCTGCAATAACACACAACAACAAGCAGCGCAAGCAGGTGCGCAAATCCCCTCATACCCTGCTATAGTAGTAGGCGAACAAAATACAACCTCTTTCCTTTCTTACCCTGTAAACATCGAAGGGGTAGTAAACAGCCCTGTGCAAGCCAAAGTCTCTGGCTACATCACCAAAGTATTAGTCGATGAGGGACAAGCCGTTACCCAAGGACAAGCGCTTTTTCAGCTCGAAACACAAACCCTCAACCAATCGGCAGCTTCAGCCAAAGCGCAGGTCGAGGTAGCACAGGTCGAGGTGAATAAACTCATTCCTTTAGTAGAGAAAAATATAGTGAGCAAAGTACAGCTCGAAACGGCTAAAGCCAACCTACAGCGCGCCCAAGCTGCCTATAACGAGGTGGCGAGCAGCATCGCCTTTGCAGTGGTAAAAGCCCCTGTAAATGGTATAGTGGGGGCTATCAACTATCGTGAAGGAGCGTTGGTAACAGCCAATAACACTGTTCTAACTACTGTATCCGACGTAAAAGAGGTATATGCCTACTTCTCTATGAACGAAAAAGAATACCTCGATTTCTTAAGTAATACTGAGGGCAAAAACCTACCCGAAAAGCTCAAAAACCTACCTGAAGCCTCTTTAGTATTGGCTAACGGAAAGGAATATACCCAAAAGGGTAAAATACAAGCCGTAACAGGGCAGATAGACCCTACTACCGGTAGCATACAGTTCCGCGCTACTTTCCCTAATCCTGAGGGAGTTCTTACCAATGGCAACAGCGGTACTATCCGAGTGCCTCAACACTTCAGCAATTCGTTGGTAATACCCGAAGTTGCTACCTTCGAGCAACAAGGCAAAGTATTCGCTTACAAAATAATAGCAAAAGACTCAGTGGTACAAACCGTTATCACTCTTAAGAACCGCGCCGATAATTATGCGGTAGTAGAAAGCGGACTCTCTAAAGGTGACATTATTCTTGTACAAGGGCTTAACGCTGTTCGCAGAGGTATGCACGTAAAACCAGAGCCTATTGTACAAATGGATAGCATTGTAAAAAGAATACAACCTATTTTTAACCATCACTAAAAATGAAAAGAATCATATATAAATCTATAATAGCAGCGAGTATCGCCCTGAGCTTTACCGCTTGTGTAGCACCCAAAAAGCAAGAATATATGCCCGAAGGGGTTAGCGAAAAACTCTTTCGCACCGACAATATCCCTACCGATAGCCTCAGCAGTGCTACGGTATCGTGGCGCAACATCTTCACCGACCCGCTACTGCAGCAGCACATCAGCAAGGCACTGACTAACAACCTCGATGTGCGTATGGCGGTGCAAAGCGTGCAGTCAGCACAAGCCTATCTAAAGCAGAGCAAAGCCGCCTATATCCCTACCCTTTCAGTAGGGGCTGATTATACCCGCAGCACTAACTCTATCAACGCTGCCGGAGGCATAGGCGACCGCACCTATGGCAACCTGTGGGACATTACCGCCAGTGCCAGTTGGGAAGCCGACATTTGGGGCAAAATCTCTGCCCAAAAACGCGCCCAAACAGCCTCTTACTTAGCTACAGTCGAGGCTCAAAAAGCTGTACAATCAGAGGTGGTGGCTACTTTGGCAACTGCCTACTACCAATTGCTAATGCTCGACGAACAGAAAAAGGTACTCGAGCAGACTATCGACTTCCGCCAAAAAAGTTTAGAAACCACTAAACTTCTAAAAGAGGCAGGGTCTACTACCGAAGTGGCTACCAAACAGATAGAAGCCCTCGTATACAACGCCCAAGCCCAGCTTATCAGCATCAATAACAGTATATGGGCGTTAGAAAATACTATTTGCGTGCTTATGGGCGAAGAGTTGCACAGCATAGAGCGCAGCAACCTATCAGCCCAACAATTTCCTACCGAGTTCAAACAAGGTTACCCAGTGAAGTTGTTAGAAAACCGCCCCGATGTACTCCGTGCAGTACTCAACTTGCGCAATGCTTTCGAACTTACTAATGCAGCCCGTGCTAACTTCTTCCCTACCCTTACCCTTTCTGCTCGAGGGGGCTTGAGTAGTACTGAGTTAGATACTTGGTTTTCAGCTAAATCTATGTTTGCTAACTTCGTAGCAGGTCTGGCACAGCCTATACTCAATAAGCGACAAATACGCACCCAATACGAGGTACAACGCGCTGCCCAAGAAACCGCCTTGCTCAACCTCAAAAAGTCTATCCTTTCAGCAGGCAAAGAGGTAACCGATGCTATGCGCAACTTTACCACTCAAACCGAGCTAATCGAACTAAAAACCAAAGAGATGAAAGCCTACCAAGAGGCTACCGACTTCTCTAAACAGCTGTTCGATAGCGGTATGGTGAATTACTTAGAGGTAATCACTGCTGAAGTAAGCCGCCTCAATGCCGAACTAAGTGTTGCCGAAGCCCAATTTACCCGTATGCAATACGGCATCACCCTTTACAAAGCTCTTGGAGGTGGCTGGAAATAATAAGCAAATTGACAAATTAAGAATTTATGATAAAGAACTTTATAAACAGACCGGTGCTATCAACGGTTATTTCTATCTTGATAGTCATCTTAGGGGTGCTGGGTATTGTCTCGTTACCTGTATCGCAATACCCCGATATTGCGCCTGTTACCGTATCGGTAAGAGCTAACTACGGTGGGGCGAATGCCGAGACCGTGCTTAAATCAGTGGTGATTCCCCTCGAAGAGCAAATCAACGGGGTAGAAAATATGGACTATATCGTATCATCTGCCTCTAACAGCGGGGCTGCCAATATCACGGTATATTTCAAAAACGGTACTGACCCCGACAATGCTGCCGTATTAGTGCAAAACCGCGTATCATACGCTAACGCTATCCTTCCTGCCGAAGTAAAACAAGCAGGGGTAACCGTCGAAAAGCGCGAAGCGGGTAACCTTATGTTCCTTACTTTCTTCTCTGATAACCCTGAATTTGACGAAGTATTCTTAGAAAACTACCTTGGTATCAACGTAATTCCTGGCTTAAAGCGTATCACAGGGGTGGGTGATGCCGAAGAGTTTGGGGGTAAAAACTATTCTATGCGTATATGGCTCGACCCTCAAAAACTCCAAGCCTATAAGCTCAACCCTACTGAAGTAACCGCTGCTATCTCTTCTCAAAGTTTGGAGGCTGCAGCAGGTACTTTGGGGCAAAACAGCGGTAGTTCTTACGAATATACTATCAAGTACAAAGGAAAATACAACAAAGCATCAGAATACGAAAATATCGTACTCAAAGCCCTCGATGGGGGGCGCATACTCCGCCTAAAAGATGTGGCTAAAGTAGAACTCGATGCGCTTGGTTATACCAGCTTCTCCGAAAGCAAAGGCCGTGCTGCTATTGCAATGGGTATTTCGCAAACCCCTGGGGCTAACGCTCACGCGGTAGTACAAAACATTGATAAGTACCTCAAATCTATTGAAAAAGACCTACCCGAAGGAGTAACCTACTCTATCAACTTCAATGTAAATACTTTCTTAGATGCAGCTATTTCTAAAGTAGTTTCTACCCTTTTAGAGGCGTTCTTGTTGGTGTTCTTGGTAGTGTATATCTTCTTGCAAGATTTCCGCTCTACCCTTATCCCTGCTATTGCAGTACCGGTTTCTATTGTAGGTACTTTCTTCTTCCTAAACCTATTGGGCTACTCTATCAATATGCTTACCCTCTTTGCTTTGGTGCTTGCCATAGGTATAGTGGTCGATGATGCGATAGTGGTGGTCGAGGCAGTGCACGCCAAAATGGAGCAAACGCACGAAAAAGCTAAGCCTGCTACCATTTCGGCTATGAACGAAATTACAGGAGCGATTATCTCTATCACTCTGGTGATGGCAGCGGTGTTTGTGCCGGTTACCTTTATCGAGGGGACAACTGGGGTATTCTACAAACAGTTTGGGGTTACCCTCATCATCGCAATTGTCATTTCAGCAGTAAACGCCCTTACCCTCAGCCCTGTGCTCTGCTCGCTTTTCTTAAAACCTCACGGCGATAAGGAGTACGAAGAGAAATCAGCTATAGGCAAATTCTTCCACAAATTCAACATTGCCTTCAATGCGGCAACATTGAAGTACGGACAGACTTTTACCTTCTTCTTGCGCCACAAATGGGTTACCTTAGTGCTTTTTGCTATTGCAGGGGGCGGTATTTACTTTGCCAATAAAAATATACAAACAGGGTTCGTTCCTAATGAAGACCAAGGCTTCATCTTAATGGATCTTTCTATGATACCTGGTGCCTCTATGGAGCGTGTAGCCAACGAGATGCGCGAAGTGAGCAAAGACCTCAATAATATCCCTGGTGTAAAAGACTTCACTTTCGTTACCGGAAATGGTATGTTGTCAGGCTCTGGTAGCAACAATGGTATGGGCTTCTTCACCCTAAAACCTTTCGAAGAACGCTCTAAAGACCCTCGCCAAAGTATTGATGCTATTATAGGGCAGGCTTTTGCAGCTGCTTCTAAGATAAAAGATGCACAAATATTGTTCTTCCAGCCGCCAGCGGTATCAGGCTTTGGTATGGGGGCAGGAGTATCATTTGCCTTACTGAATAAATCGGGTGCCGATGTTACAGAAATCAATGAAACAGCCCAACAGTTTATGGCGGCTCTCAATGCACGCCCCGAAGTGAAGTACGCCCAAACCTCTTTCAATACCAATTACCCTCAATACCAAATGGACATCAATGTAGAGCGCGCTATGCAGTCGGGTATTTCAGTAAGCGAAATCCTTTCTGCTCTACAAAACTATATTGGGGGCTACTATGCTACCGACTTTACCCTCTATGGTAAGCAATTCCGCGTAATGGTACAAGCTTTACCTGAAGATCGAAAAGATGTAAACAGCCTCAATGGTATGTTTATACGTACAGGTAGTGGCGAGATGGCGCCGCTTTCAGAATATGTTACTATGCAAAGGGTATTTGGCCCTCAGGCGATAAGCCGTTATAACCTCTACACTTCGGTAGATATTTCGGCAGCCAATAATGAGGGCTATAGTACGGGTGATGTAGTAAAAGCTGTTGAAGAAGTAGCGGCTCAAACCCTTAACGCCAACTATGGCATTGATTATACTGGGCTTACCCGCGAAGAGCAAAATGCAGGCTCACAGACTATCATCATCTTTATTCTCAGCTTGGTGTTTACCTACTTTATCCTTTCGGCACAATACGAAAGCTACTTATTGCCGCTATCAGTGCTAATGTCGTTACCATTTGGTATTTTTGGGGCATATCTGGGGCAATGGCTCTTTGGTTTGGAAAACAACATTTACTTCCAAATCTCACTAATTATGCTAATGGGTCTTTTGGCTAAAAATGCTATCCTGATAGTAGAGTTCGCGGTACAACGCCGACGTATGGGCGAGAGCCTCTCTAAGGCAGCAATCAATGCCGCTATGGCGCGTTTGCGTCCAATTCTGATGACTTCATTTGCCTTTATCGTAGGACTCTTGCCATTAGTATTTGCTACAGGAGTAGGAGCTGCTGGTAACCGTTCAGTAGCTACCGGAGCCGCTGTAGGACAGCTTATTGGTACTTTCTTCGGATTGGTAGTAATCCCCGTGCTTTTTGTTATCTTCCAAGACTTACAAGAGCGCATAAGTGGTCGCCGCCACAAAACCGACGAAATATTCGCTACCCCTACAGAAGAATACTAAAATAAAGACAAAAAAAGAGGCAGTCCAAAAAGTTTAGTTAAACTTTTTGGACTGCCTCTTTTTTTCTAATAAAATCCCTCTTTTTCTTGGCTAGAAAGATATTTTTTTATACATTTGCCCTCAAAATTGACAATACTTATAAAATATAACAACATATAGCGTTTCGCTTTACTGTTTCCTGATTTCTGAAAACGACCAATTTTTTTAGATGTAAATAGGAAAGTAAAAGTGGAAATGCCTGCGTTTACGTGGGCATTCCTTTTGCTTATTTACATCAGCCTTTGGTCGGGCTTCAGAAATTGAGCAATAAGGAATGTTTCCACGTTTTTTTATTGCCTTACTATAGTGAAACCTACACCGATAAAGGCGGCAACCGAAAAGCCTGAACAGAGTAGGTACAAATTTAATTTTATTTAACAACGTAATGAACTACAAAAACAACAACGTAGTAAGGGCAAGTCTTCGCACTGCTACACAGACAATGGCCATTTTGGCAGTATTTTTAGTAACTTTTATTGCTTGCAGTAAAAAAGATGATGTAAGCAACAAAGACTTAATTGGCACTTGGGTATGGGAAAGCACTACTATTGATGGTATTCCAGAGGTTGATAAACCTAGTGAAGGTTATATTGATAAACCTCTTGAAAATTGCGGAATTAAAGAATTTTATGTTTTTACTGCAAATCAAGTAACAAGAGCTTATATAACTAAATATTACGGCCCTGATAAAGTACTTTATAAATGTGAAATAAAATATATTAAAGGCACTTATTCTATCTCAGGAAATACAATATCTATCATTGATCAAGACGGAGGTGGTGCTTCTGCTACATTTTCTATATCAGGTAATAAACTTACTTTTACTAGTACAAGAAAAGATGAAACAGGTAAATCCCATATTGGTATAGCAACTTTTGTAAAACAGTAGGGTAATTTTAAACCACAGAAAAGCGGCTGCCCAAAGAGTTTAGTTAAACTTTTTGGGCAGCCGCTTTTTTATTACCAAACTAACGACTAACGACTAAAAACTAACGACTAAAAATTGCTAATTGACAAATTATTCGTACCTTTGCCGTACCGCTAAAAGATATAATACGATGAGCGAATTAAGTGTCAATCACCTTTTAGGTATTAAGTATATCACCGAAAAAGATATACAACTGATTTTCGAAACGGCTGACCACTTCAAAGAGGTTATCAACCGCCCTATTAAGAAAGTGCCTTCATTACGCGATATTACCATCGCCAACCTTTTCTTTGAGAACAGCACTCGCACTCGCCTCTCTTTTGAGCTGGCTGAAAAGCGCCTCTCTGCCGATGTGATTAACTTCTCGGCTTCGCAATCATCGGTTACCAAAGGCGAAACATTAGTTGATACGGTCAATAATATCCTTTCAATGAAAGTAGATATGGTAGTGATGCGCCACCCCAACCCTGGGGCTGGAGTCTTCTTATCGCAGCACGTCAAAGCCTCTATTGTAAATGCCGGCGATGGAGCGCACGAGCACCCTACCCAAGCCCTTTTAGACTCTTACTCTATACGCGAACGATTAGGAGAGGTTGCAGGCAAAAAGGTAGTGATAGTAGGCGACATACTCCACTCTCGAGTAGCTCTTTCTAATATATTTGCCTTACATAAACAAGGAGCAGAAGTGATGGTTTGCGGACCTAAAACACTTATTCCTAAATACATACACGAGCTTGGCGTAAAGGTAGAAACTAACTTGCGCAAAGCGTTAAACTGGTGCGATGTAGCCAATATGCTGCGCATACAAAACGAGCGCTTAGACATCAGTTACTTCCCCTCTACACGCGAGTATGTACAGCAATACGGACTTACCAAAGAGCTCTTAGCCTCTCTCGATAAAGAAATAGTGATTATGCACCCAGGCCCTATCAACCGAGGGGTAGAAATTACCAGCGAGGTAGCCGATAGCCCTCAGTCTATTATCTTGCAACAAGTAGAAAACGGAGTAGCGATACGTATGGCAGTTATATACTTATTAGCATCTGTTAGCAAGTAGTCAAATAGCTAATCTCTTCTAATTCTAATTGTAATAAACGCAAACGCCAAAGTAGTAAAGAAAGAAAACATCGCATACACAAGGGCAGGTTTGGTCATTGGGGCATTATGCATCAGAGTGCCCGCTACGAATATTGCCAAAACTGTGTTTTGCAACCCTACCTCTATACTAATAGTAGTAGATTGTATACCCGATAGTTTGAAGAGTTTAAGAGCTATAAAATAGCTTAGTATCATCGAACTGAGGTGCATCAATAAGGTAGTAGGCAATAAGCGTATAATTTCATCTACTGATATACCACTCCCCCCTGATTCTTCCCCTGCAAAAAACTTGATAAGGAATACTACCCCCAATAAGAGGGTATTAATTACTTTTAGCGGAAATTTAATGCGATGCGCTATATTAGGAAAATAGCGATTGAAGAACAATCCCAAAGTAGCTGGGATAATAACTATTTTAGTCACCTCCCACACAGTATGAAGAATAGGCAGCGATACTTCAGTATGCCCGCCCATAAAGGCAGCTACCGCCCAATTCGATAATACAGGTATAGAGACCAATATCAACAGACTATTGATAGAAGTGAGAGCTACTGCCAGAGCAGTATCCGCTTTTATGAGATAGCTTATAAAGTTAGAGGTAGTACCCCCTGGGCAAATAGCCACTATAATGAGTCCTACTTTTTCAGCAGGCGAAAGGTCAGCTACCGCAGCAATAATAAAAGCACAAATAGGCAAAAACACCATTTGCAAGAAAAGCCCCAAATAAAGGGGCTTTGATTTTCTAAATATATTTTCGAAGTCAGCAAAGCGCAACGAACTGCCTATCGCAAAGGTGATAAGCATCAACACTGCTGAGAGTAGGTAATCAATAAAACTCATATTCTATATCTTTTTCATTGTTTTAAGTGGCAAAGATACAAAACTATTAATAATTAACAAATTAATAATTGACTACCTGATGTATAAAAATCCTTTTTTCTCTTCTAATGTATTATTTTTGTAGTATCGCAGTATATAGAAATAGGTACCTGCCAATGCTTTCTTGCCTATTACGTTTTTCACATTAGCATAACCTCTAAACACTTCAGGCTTACCATAATCAGGGTTTTCATACACTTTTAGTCCCATTTCATCAAAAATAATCACATAGATAGGTCTGTTTTCATCTGTATTCTCTACTTTGAAATAGTTATGAGAATTATGAGTTGAAACCCCATTATAAATAATTACCTCCGAAACCTCAGGACTTATTTCCGTTGGAGTAGTTACAGTCGGTGTACTTACTGTTGGACTACTCACAGTCGGAGTACTTACTGTTGGTGTACTTACTGTTGGTGTACTTACTGTTGGACTACTCACAGTCGGAGTACTTACTGTTGGTGTACTTACTATTGGACTACTCACAGTCGGAGTACTTACTGTTGGTGTAGTTACAGTCGGTGTGCTTACTGTTGGAGTACTTACAGTCGGTGTACTCACTGTTGGAGTAGTTACAGTTGGTGTACTCACAGTTGGTGTGCTTACCGTTGGACTACTTACAGTCGGTGTACTTACTGTTGGAGTACTCACTGTTGGTGTGCTTACCGTTGGACTACTTACAGTCGGTGTGCTTACCGTTGGAGTAGTTACCGTTGGCGTACTCACAGTCGGTGTGCTTACAGTCGGTGTAGTTACTGTTGGAGTACTCACAGTCGGAGTACTCACAGTCGGAGTAGTTATAGCAGGATTAATAGTAATCAACTGTATATAACGGTTTTCATTATGAGCATTATCCTCTACAAACCATACATAGGTTACCTCTTTCTTTTTACCTTTGTCATCATATTTACTACTTTCACTCGATACCACAGGCAATACCCCATCACAGTTATCAGTAGCAGTAAGGTTCTCTTTGAAAGGCACTTGATCCTCACTCTTCACTATCATACTTTTAGGATAAGACGAAAGCTCTGGCTTCTGAGTATCTCTTAGCAAAATTTGCTGAGTGTGCCGAATAGGCAATGCATTATCAGCATATGCTATCCAAGAACGAGTGAGTTTATAAGCTTTTTTATCCCCTTCAGTCATTTCTTCTTCATAGTCTATACGGATATTATCAGCTCCTTCTGCCTTTACAGTCGCTTTTTCGGGTAGTTCTCCTTTACATTGTATGTGCATATCTTTAGGCAAGTCTCCTACAAAATGCAAACTATTAGTAGGAGTTTCTTTTTCGTAATAGATAAATTGCTGAGCTGTTACCTTATCACCGCAACCATTAGTAGCTATCCATTGACGCAACAGATAGGTATCGTGAGGTTCTTCCGATAGAACTATATTGATACGTCCTCTTTTACAATAGCTTTCAGCTGTAACATTCGGAGCAGCAGGTATAGCATTTTTCTTAACAGTTATAACAGGCTCTGGCAAATTCTTAAAGGTAATATTAGGACTGTGCATATCTAAAGTGCTTGGGGTATCAGTGTGCACTGCATAGGCAATATGGTCAATTACTTCTATTTTGAAAAGTCCTTCTACAAAAAGATTACTTCCCTTCCAGCCTTTAGTTTGTGCAGGAAAAATAACCGTAGCTTTACCATTGTTAGGGATTCCATCAGCCAACACATATTTATAACTCTTTCCATTATCGTCTGAAAAGAGAATGCGCACCTTACTATCTTCACCAAAGATATTTTTATCAACATCCCAAAAGATAGTGGTTTCTTTGCCGTATTTAAATTTGTTTGCACTACTTTTGCTTACATTAGTTATTCTAAAAGGCGTACCTCCTACTATATTCACTTTGGTTTCGTACACATCATAGAGTGGCACGTGGGGTTTGCCATTTTTGTAAGCCCCCACTTTGCCATCGCATACTCCTAACCAAAAAGTAAACTCTCCTATTTCTGTGGGCTTTGTAAATTTGAAAGGAACAGGTTCCCATTCATTGCTTCTATTTTTTCTATAAGGCTGATAAAACTCTATACGGTTGCTCTCTGTAGGTCTGTTAGAAGGAAAACGAGCTTTGCCAAATATCTTAAAATCAGCTTGGTGCGCCATATAAAGTAGTGGGTCTCCATCAGGGTCGCTGGCTTCTATGTCAAACTGAAAATAAGTATTAGGTGGCAAGGTATAACTCTTTTTCAACTTCGCACGATGTATCACTGGCGCACGATTGTCCGATACTTCTCCGTAGGGTATATTCGCCTGTGGCAGTCCTACCAATTGGGTACGTGCCTTATCGCTATAGTAAGCATCGTGTAGGTTAGTACGGTTGCGAATGGTATAGATAGAAGGTAATGAGAAGTAAGTACCATAAGGGTCATTAATGTAACTCATTATCGAGTTTCCCCTATCAGGCTCTGTAAATGACGAAGCCGTTTGTCCTCCGATAGTAAAGGTATGTGCTGAACCCAATAGATGTCCGAACTCGTGAAGAATGATATAAAACTCGTGGTTAGCAATACAACCTCCTTTTAGTTTCCCTGTGATTTCACCCAGATGCGCCAACCCACGATTATCTTTATATACCGAAAATACTATACCCGCGTCGTAGTTTTCTTCACCTATCAAGCTGTTAAAATCGCCTGTAGCTCTCTCAACTACCGTTCTTACTGAGGGGCGGTCATACACTTCTTTTTCTTTAGTGGTAATAATAAGGCGTGGGTCGTTTACCAATTCAAATTGGCAACCTATCTCTCTGCCACACACTTCATTGAGTCCTGCTTGCACTTCTGTCATAAAGGCTTTTACCTTGTTCATATCACTGCGGCAATGTCCTTTGTAAAAACTATAATCTATAAGCATTGCCAAGCGGTACGTTCTCATTACATTAGTGTTGTATAGCACTCGTTTGTCTTCTGATGGCAAGGCTACTTCAGCAAGGGCTACACCACGGGCTGTAGCACTTGTTTTTGGGGTAGTAGTGGTACCCATATCAGTATTACAATGCCCATCAGCACAAGTACCACAACTAAACTGACTCTTTTCAGTACTAATCTTTAGTATACCTTTTTCTGTACTCAGAAAGTAAGCCTTCCCTTCGTGCCACACTTCACCCGATATAGTAGAAGGAGCTACAGAAATACTCCCTGCAAAAGCCCCTTGATCGTAGGCTACAAAGGTACGAAATCCTTCGTGGGCAAGAGAATTATGCCGCTCATACCACATAAGGGGTATGTTCTTCCCTTTTACGGGTAAATGCCATTCTACAGCGTTGTTTTGCTGAAATAAGCGTATTACAGCAGCTGCGTTTTGTTGTGCGTTTATGGTTCCTATAAATAAAAACCATATTAATAGTCGTAATATTTTCATTTTGCTAAAAATTAATTGTCAATTATTTATCTGACATATAAGTATCCTTTTTTGTATGCTAATTGTCCGTTTTTGTAATACGTAATGATATAGAAATACGTACCTGCCAAGGTTTTTCGCCCGCCTATTATGGTGCCCACATTAGCCATACCTCTAAACACTTCAGTCTTTCCATAGTTATTATTCTCATAGACTTTTAGTCCCATTTCATCAAAAATAACTACTGAAATAGGTTGGTCAGTATCTGTATTTTCTATTCTGAAGTAGTTAGCAGGGTCGGTTGTCGAAACTCCGTTATAGATAATAATCTGTTGGGTTGGAGTGCTGACAGTAGGTGTCGTCACCGTCGGACTACTAACAGTAGGTGTCGTCACCGTCGGTGTCATCACTGTTGGGGTGCTGACCGTAGGAGTACTTACTGTCGGTGTTGCTATTTGTGGCTTAGGATTTATAGAAATAGTTTGTGTATGCACTATGCTATTACCACAGCTATCAGTTGCTTTCCACATATACAGAACCTTATTATTCGCTTTACTTACCAAAGGCGTTACTTGCAATTCTCCTGCACAATTATCTTTAGCGGTAAGCACTTTAGCTTCAGGCAGAGCAGCCCCTTCTTCTATACTTACATCATTAGGCAAAAGCCCTACAAAAACAGGCGCTTTATCATCTTTCACTGTAATGAATTGTTCAAAACTTACGGTTGTATTACACTCATCACTAAAAGTATAAGTGCGTTTTAGGGTATAGTAGTTATTACATTTCTTATTAGTTTCTTCTTGTGCAATAGCCTGAGTAACTCTACCGCAGCCGCCTTGTGTCTCTATCTTGGCAGCAGTAGGTATTGCATTAGCACAAGCTACTGTAATGTGTTGAGCAGGTAGACTACTTGCTACTAAGGCAAGCGGCGTAGGGGCATTTTTGTTCTTATCAATCATAAAACCACCCACGTGATAAGGTTTAGTGCACGAAAGAGCAAAAGCCAAACCATCTATCACTTCTATTTTGATGATACCTTGTCCTCTTTGTTTGCCAAAATGTCCGTGAGTAGTACCTATATTGATGTTGGGGAGTATCACATCACACGTTCCATTATTATCAGCAATTTCTTTTAGTATGTATTTATAAGTCTTTCCCGAGTCATCCGATAGCAATATCCTAACTTTACTATCTTTCCCAAAAATATTTTCATCTACTTGCCAATGTAGGGTGAGCAACTGCCCTCCGTTGTAAGTGCGATTTTGTTCCCAACTACCATTGTCAAAGTTTTGTATTTGAAAAGGTTTCCCTTCAGCTATTTTCACTTTTATTTCCTCTACATCATACTTCACCACGTGGTTGCGATCAGCTCTGTTATGGTCAGCGGCAGCCAACCAAAAAGTAAAAACACCAGGGGTATAGTTTAAAGGCGAAGTAGCGGCTATAGGTACAAAAGTATTGCGTTCTTCCTCAAACCAAGTAGTCTCAAAGCGTATATTACCATTGGTTTTCCCTTTGTAAGTCATAAAGCGGGCATTTGATTTAGTAGAGTGAAAACGCCTATCTGCTTGGTGCGCTATATAGGTAATGGTATCATTTTCAGCATCTTTACCTGTTAGGTAAAACTGAAAGTAGGTATCTTTCGGAATTACATATTCTTTCTTTAAGTGCGAACGGTCAAGTACAGGAGGCTGGTTATTACTCTTCACCCCATACACAAGGTTAGAGCCGGTACCTTCCACACGTTTGCCAGCTACTTGAGTACGTGCTTCATCAGCATAATACGCCATCGAGTTACCTAAAAATCTGCGTATAGTTTCCAAACTTATCAATGAGAAGAAATCACGAGGGTACTCGTGCCCGTAGCTCATAATCGACTGACCTGAGCCTATTTCTGTTTTGCTAGAATACTGCCCTCCGTTAGAAAAAGTATGATCTGCCCCAAACATATGTCCGATCTCGTGAGCTATGGTCGAAGGTTTTACTATGGTCGAAGGTTTTACAGGGCGTGCCGTAGCATTTGCCTTATTATGTTGTTCATAAGCCGAATAAACAGCTGCCATACCATTATATTTCTCCCTATAATCAGTCAGAATAACTGCCAAATCATACTTTTTAGAGTCATAATGTTTGTTAAGGGTAATCGTACCATCATTTACCACATCATTAGCCCGACTACCTCTGCGAAATAGCTGATTTTTTTCTGTAGTAAAAATAAGGGCTTCATCATCTACCAAAGTAAAATCTACCCCTACATCATTGCGGTATAACTCATTCACAAAGGCAATAGTGGCATACCAAAATGCCTTAACCTTATTTATATCTTTATAAAAAAATGTCGAATTGTAAATGCTGTAATCTACCGGAAGTGCCAATTGGTAGTGCCTAAATACCCCATCGGTGTGAATAAGAGCATCAGGGTAAAGCGAATTGTATATTTCTGGTTTCTCAATGGGAGGGTCATTCTTATCTTCATTGCCTTCAAAGTATTGTCTGCGTGTAAGACTTTGTTTTTCAGAAGAATTTTGTACGCCACAGGCTTTTGAAGATTGGTCTTTCTTTATGCTAACTACTCCTTTTTCTGAAGTCTCTAACAGATACGAATTCCCTTGATAGAAGATTTCGCCAGTAGCATACTCCTTGCTAAGGGTTATTACTCCTACGAAATGGTCTTGATAATAGCCTACAAAACTACGGAACTCTCGAGGTTGAGATGCAACTTTTCGCTCTTGCCATTTGATAGGTAACGACGGTGCGTTAGGAAGAGAAACTGCCCAGCTAATAGGTTGAGGTTGTGAAAAATAATTGAAGAGTTCTTGAGTTTTTTGTTGCGCATTGGCGGCTTGCAAACCTATAACCAATGCGCAACAATAATATAATATTGCTTTCATTACTGATATTAGTTTGACGGGGCAAAGGTACGAACTAAAAATCAATTAGCAAGCTAATTATTATAATTTTTGTTAATAATATTATTTTATTTAATAATTCTCAGGTCTTTAGAGTAAGACTACCTGACGTACAAAAATCCTTTTGCGGACTCTTGTTTGCCATTTTTGTAGTATTTAACTATATAGAAATAAGTACCAGCTAAGGCTTTATTACTACCTATTACGCTTTTTACATTCGGATAGCCTCTAAATACCTCTCCTCTTTCCTGATAACGGTCGCTTTCATACACTTTAAGTCCCATTTCATCAAAAATAATCACCGAGATAGGACTATTAGGGTCTGTATTCGCTATACGGAAGTAATTATTAGCGTCATCAGTAGATACTCCATTATAAATAACCACTTCAGCAGTATCATTAGATGCAGGAGGTACTACTTTTTTAGGAGTAATTGAAATAGTCTGAGTGTGTACCGCCTCATTACCGCATACATCACGAGCTACCCATTGGTAGATAATTTTAACACGTTTGCCTTCTTCATTAAGTTCTTCTCTCATTGAACGTTTAACCGTTGGCGCCCCTGCACAAGTATCTTCTGCCGAAATACTTTTTTGTAGAGGAATAGGCTCTCCCTCTTCTATAGTAATATCCTGCGGCAGAGTTCCTACAAAAGTGGGCGGTATGTTGTCAGCTACTTTTATCGTTTGAGTATGCGTTAGCGTGGTACAACCATCAGTTGCAGTAAAGATACGGAATAAGGTAAAACGATTATCGCACAGGACAGCCGTTTTCTTCTCTTCCATACGATAACTCACACTCGCACAGCCCCCCGTAGTGGTAGGCATTACCGCTGTAGGTACTTCCTTAGCACAACCAAGATTAAGGTCTTGAGGCAAAGTAGTTGCTACAAATGCCAAAGGCTCAGAAGCAAGATTGTTGTCTTTTTCAATAGTAAAGCCTCCCGTTTGCGGGTGATAATTAGTAAGCGCAAACGCCACCCCCTCTATTACCTCTACTTTCAGCACTGCCTTTGAAGTATTGATATTAGGCAAAGTAACCTCTTCAGCACCATCATTAGCCGTTTCAGCCAAAACAATATGCTTAAACGTTTTCCCTAAATCATCTGACAGCAGCACACGCACCTTTGTGCCTGCAAAAATAGTGGCATCAACCTTCCATTGCAGCGATATTTTCTCACCACCTTTGTATTTGTTTTTAGGGGTAGTGGTAATTTCAAAAGGCGTTCCTTCTTTTACAGTAACCTTTGTTTCTGCCAAATCATATTGCACTATATAATCGGCAGCCTGCTGAGGTTGAGCATCACTTACCCCCAACCAAAAGGTAAAAGTACCCGTTGTCTGATGAGCTAAACCGCTATTAGCCACTACATTTCCAGAATTTTCGTGATACTCTGTTTTAATAGTAACAGGGTTAGCGGTAGTAGGTTTATAAATAGTGTACTGCGTTATAGGGGTTTCGTCACCATTGCGTACATCGTGCTGATTTACAGCATATAGCAGTTGCTCGCTATCAGGGTCAGTAGCGGGAATATAAAACTGAAAGAAAGTACCTTTCGGAATTGTATAATGATTTTTGATCTTGCTGCGGTCTATACGCGGAGCTTGGGTAGCAAAAGTCTTATCTTTGGCTTTTGCGGGTACTTGTGTCAATCGCTGGCGTATGCGCTCTATGCTCGATAACGAAAAGAAATCACGCGGACTGCCATAGCTCATCACCGAAGTACCGCTACCGAGTTCTGTTTTTTCGCTATCGTAGGCACTCGAATCTTTATGACTGCCAAAAGTGTGTCTACCGCCAAATAGGTGTCCTATTTCGTGAGCTATGACTTCTTTGGTAAGTACGGCTACGGCATCAGCTTTGGTATTAGGCTGATAAACCCCTTCAAGATAGGCCAGTCCCCTAATACCTTTTTTCTGAGAAGAAGTAAATACGAGAGAGATGCCCACATCATAGCTATTCTCTCCTATAAGTTTATTGATAACAATTGTAGAATTATCCTTTACGTAACTAGCATTGCGAGTTCTAGCAAAAGTCTCTTGGGTTTCGTCTTTGATAATAAGGCGTTCGTCATTCACCACCTCAAAACGTACCCCTAAATCGCGCAGATACATTTCGTTAAGAAAAGCTTCAGTGTTCGCCCAAAAGGCTTTTACTTTTTCTACTTTCTCTTCAAAATGTGAAGTAGTAAATGTGCTATACGGAATATGCATTGCTAATCGGTATACCCTTAGCACTTGGGTATTGGCAATTTCTGGTTGCGCTTCTTCAGCAGCTAAAACCGGTCTTGCGTGAGCGCTATGCCTATGAGGTTCTTTATCCTGATTGCCACAGATACCTTCTTCATTTTTATAAAATACCAATTGTCCTTTACTATCGGAAATTTCGTATGAAGTCCCTTGATAACTAAAACTCCCCGAAACAGATTTTCCTACTGAAAGAGAAGCCACAAAGTCCCCTTTATAGTAACCTACAAAACTTTTAATACCTTCTTTTGCCAATGAAGTAGGGCGTTCTTGCCACTCAATAGCAATCCCCTGCTGTTCCGATACCGCTTTCAGCCATTTATCCGCCTCATTCTGTGCTTTCCCTAACAAAACACAACTTAACAGCAATAGTATTGTAATGATATTTTTCATAAGATTTTATTCTTTT
>ERZ773067.168-NODE-168-length-42160-cov-10.150220_pt1 | contig 42160 bp, 37 predicted proteins | sample MGYA00580622_ERZ773067 | MGnify/ENA primary metagenome ERZ773067 (study PRJEB29015, sample SAMEA2737998) | human oral metagenome | biome: human oral; feature: human-associated habitat; material: dental | place: China | collected 2113 ...
TCTTCCAAGTAGTTTGACGGCGCGCCGCCATTGGATTCTGCTCTTCCAAGTAGTTGGACGATGTGCCGCCATTGGATTCACGTTATGTTATAATATATATGGGGGATATTTAGTATCTAACGAATGGGCGGACAAGAAAGTTATCAGTCTTATTACCATTATGCCACTCCAACACTTTAGTATTATCCCAAAATACATAACGTGGGCGAACAATACCTATAATCCATCCTGAATGTTCTGTACTTGTAAAGTAGAATTTATTATCTTCTAAAGGAGTTCCACCTACTTGATTAAAGGCTACCTCGGCTAATTTGCCGTACCAAAAATAACTATAGAAGGCTTGAGTAACTTGTGTCTTATCTCCCAAACCAAGGGCTGAATATGCCCATTTCCAATCGCCCATTGAAGGCAGATACCATTGCAGGGCAGGTGAGCCAGTATAGATTACGCCTGTATTGTAGTCGGCAGCAGCTTTGAAGGAATAGAAGTCCGCTCTTTTACCTCTAATTTTTTCTCCGGTAACATTGCTATGAGTAAAGGCCGGATTCCATGTTTCATCCCAACCACTATTAGGGTTAGTCAATGTTTCAGAGAGGTCAGAACCTGTGTTGTACTGTGTGCTTGTATGAGTCGGGAACTTAGTGGCATCACACCATTGTACAGGTGCGCCTCCATTAGCATTTTTCAATGCAATTGCCATACGCTGGCTTTGACTAAGTACTACAGCTATAGGGGTTTTGGTTCCACCGCCGAAAGTAGTTTCTCCATAAAAGCCGCGGCTACCATCGCTCATTAGATAAAGGAATTGGTACATCAAATTCACATTTAGAACATAAGAGCCGTTCTGCTCAAGTTTTAAAGTTGCTCCAGGGTTAAAGGTGAAAGGAGTAGCCGAGGACATATTCTGATTGTATATGCTGCCGGATGTAAAAGTGAGTTTCAGCTTAGATACATCGGTAGTGGGCGTTAACATAATCTCTTCATTGCTTGTTGTTCCGTATATAAGAGATCTATAGACCGTTTCTTCACCCATCGGGTAAGTGGTGCCTTCTGACAGAGCTGCTCCTGGCCCGGCACTCCACTGTCCGGTTGAGGCATCATAGACGGATGAACCGGGGACATCTGTAGAGTTGACCGACGATATTGTGGCATTTACCCCAGAGCATGGCATATATCCGATGAATTTGATTTTTATTTTTGCGCCGGCATGCTTTAGAGTGAAAGAAACTTGTTGGTCGTAGGGAGTACCCGAGATTACTTGCCTTGTGCGGCCGATAAAGGCATAGTTGGCATTGTTGCGAGATACGGTAAGGTTGTTTCCGTTGCGGGTTACTTTGTTGTTGAAAAGTACAAAGTCGTAAGTTCCAGGTGCGAGTTTTATGCTTTTGCTGGTCTTGCCGGCCGGAGTAAATTTGTTGCCGCTCACTGTTCCGTTTATTTCGCCTTTGAAAGATTGATCGTTTGCATCATAAGCAAGCATGGTATAAGTGCCGTAAGGAATGACACGAGTTGCAGCCGATTTAGACTGTTTAGCCGTGTCGCGCTCTAAAGTGCATTTGGCATAAATGCCATTGCCGAGGTCGATGTTTTGCAGCTCTTTGCTGTTGGTGCGGGTAACGTTTACTTCTTGGTCGTCGTTATAATCAGCGAAGCTAACGTTAAACTCAACCGCTTTCTCGAGGTTTACTGTTCCATCGTCGTTGATTTTTTCGTCGTTGCTGCACGCTGTTAACGATAGTGTTACAATACCTATAAGACCTAATAAAATATTCTTCTTCATTGTTCTTGTCTGTTTTAAAAATTTATTCTTCTTCCCAAAGGTTGTCCTGACCTTGTTTGGCTGGGGCAACTGTAGATTTGTCGCCAAAATAGATGGTTCCGGTGTTTTGCTCGCCTTTGTCATCGTAGCCGGTTTGTGTGGTGGAGCCGCCGGAATTGAGTCCTACAGAGGTGCAGATAAAGTTCTCTGCCTCTGTTTTGATAGCCTTGCACTGTGGTGCCATGTAAGTCTGTTTACTGAATTCTGTTCTGTTCATTTTTTGCTTGTTTCTATATGATTATTTACTCGTTATTTCTTCCTTACGCAGTTCGCAAAAGGGCACGAAAAACTGAACAACAAAACTCGCGGGAGTATTGTTGTTTAAAGGAATTGCGTAACTTACGCGCGCGTGAAAATAAGTTAGGTGAGGCTGGATGCCTGTGTGTGTGTGTGTGTGTTAGCACTTTTCCCGAACCCACCAAATTATCGGACGAAAAAATCACAGAGAAATCGAAATTTCTCTGCGTCGCGGGGGCGATTGGGTTCTGAAAATGTATTGCTAACTGTTTCACGTCGGCAAAGATATATCAATCAATCTGTCTGAACAAAAGTTCACATGTCTTCTTGATTTAGAACAAGCGGTTCGATATAAGATTAAACCGTATGAATACTCCTCTCCCGTTCATATCTGTTACTATATCCTCTCAGTCGGGCGCCGACGGCCTCCCGACAAGGACAATCTTTTGGAGAGAATTTAAAAAGCAATACATTTGCACGCAACATTTGCAACGTGCAAATACCATTTAATCAAAAAATAGGAGGAGATATGTCTGTTTCCAAAACGAGACAAAAACTTGTCGATGTAGCTAGACAGTTGTTCGCCAAAAACGGCATCGCAAACACAACGATGAACGATATTGCAAAGGCGTCTGACAAAGGACGACGAACACTCTACACCTACTTTAAAAGTAAGGAAGACATCTACTACGCAGTCATTGAAGGCGAACTGGAACGCCTCTCCGACAAGCTCGATGAGGTAGCCGCAAAGAAAATTTCACCCCAAGACAAGATTATCGAACTCATCTATACACACCTGAGCATGATTAAAGAAACGGTGATGAGAAACGGTAATCTGCGTGCCGAATTTTTCCGTAATATATGGATGGTAGAAAAGGTTAGGAAGAATTTCGATGAAGACGAAATCGAACTTTTCAGAAAGGTCTATACCGAAGCGAAAGCCGACGGAGAGTTCGATATCGAAGACGTGGAACTTGTGGCCGATATTACACACTATTGCATAAAAGGACTCGAAGTACCCTTCATTTACGGGCGTCTGGGACACGGGCTAACCGAAGAAAGCAGCCGGCCGATGGTGGCTAAAGTTGTTTATGGCGCACTGGGGCATAACAAGAAAAGACAGAGATAAAACGAGAGAGAATTATTCATTATATATATAAATCAAAAAGAAATTAGACAATGGGAATACTACAAGGAAAGACAGCGCTCATCACAGGAGCTGCGCGTGGAATAGGAAAAGCCATCGCTTTGAAATTCGCCCAGGAAGGAGCTAACATCGCCTTCACCGACTTGGTTATCGACGAAGCCGGCGGAGGTTTGGCAACCGAGCGCGAAATAGCTGCTCTAGGCGTGAAAGCGAAAGGCTATTCGAGCAATGCGGCCGACTTTGCCCAATCCGAAGAGGTTGTTAAAATGGTCAAGGAAGAGTTCGGAAGCGTGGATATTCTTGTGAACAACGCCGGAATAACTAAAGATGGACTCATGCTTCGAATGACCGAGGCACAATGGGATGCCGTTATCGGCGTGAATCTGAAAAGCGCGTTCAACTTCATACACGCCTGCGTGCCGGTGATGATGCGCCAGCGCGGCGGAAGCATAATCAATATGGCCAGCGTAGTGGGCGTTCACGGTAATGCCGGGCAAGCCAACTATGCCGCATCGAAAGCCGGAATGATTGCTCTGGCAAAGAGCGTAGCCCAGGAAATGGGACCCAAAGGTATTCGCGCCAATGCCATTGCACCAGGATTTATCGACACGGCAATGACTCAACAGCTCACCGACGACATCCGTAATGAATGGATTTCAAAAATTCCACTCCGTCGCGGTGGACAGGTTGAAGATATTGCAAACACAGCACTCTATCTGGCTTCCGACTTGTCGAGCTACGTCACAGGGCAGGTTATTCAGGTAGACGGTGGAATGAATACCTGATTCTACCCGAATGGATTTCTAAAGAATCAGAAAAAAAATACGGCAAAGGAGCAACGAAAAGCCCTTTGCCTTTTTCATCTACAGGTTTATGGAAGTGTTATACGAAGACAATCATGTGATTATTGTTTGCAAGGAGGCCGGCGAATTAGTGCACTTCGACAAAAGCGGCGACACACCGTTGTCGGAAATCGTTAAGCAATGGCTCAAAGAAAAATACAACAAGCCCGGAAATGTTTTCCTAGGCACCGTACATCGGCTCGACAGACCGGTGGCCGGCAACGTGGTGTTTGCCAAAACTTCGAAGGCACTCGTCAGACTCAACGATATGTTCCGACATGGAATGGTGTGCAAAATCTACTGGGCCATAGTTGAAGGCAAACCCGCGCAACCCGAGGCAACACTGGTTGACTGGCTCGTGAGAAACGAAAACCAAAACCGAAGCTATGCCTATAAACACAAAATGCCGAGGTCGAAAGAGGCGATTCTTAGCTATCGCACGCTCACCGAGGGCGACAACTACACGCTACTGGAAGTGAATCTTATGACGGGTCGACATCACCAAATTCGCTGTCAGCTGGCAACGATGGGATGCCCCATCCGCGGCGACCTGAAATATGGCGCACACCGTTCGAATCCCGACGGAGGCATATCGCTTCTTAGTCGCCACGTGGAGTTCGAACATCCGGTTTCGCATCGCATAATAAGTGTCACTTCCCCTCTTCCGCCCGACCCTCTGTGGCAGATTCTTGAACCTAAAAACACATAAACCCTCGCATGAAAACCATTATCCTTTCCCTGCTGCTCTTCACAGCCATGGCAAGCATGTCGGCACAGTCGAGCGATGGCCGACTCGTGGCCTATCCCGGCGGAAAGACCTATATGTACAGAATCACCTTTCGCGATAAGGTTGGCACAACGGGTTCTATTGCTCAACCCGAAAAGTTTCTCTCGAAACGGGCGTTGCAGCGACGAACAAAACAAAAACTCATAATCGATTCAACCGACCTGCCCGTGTCGGAAGTCTATCTCAGGCAGATTCGTAAATCGGGCGTGCAAATTGTGGCCTTGAGCAAGTGGAACAACACAGCTCTGGTACGTGGAAATAATATTGTCAAACTCGAAGCGCTGGCTGTATTGCCGTTTGTTGTATCAAACAAACAGGTGTTTGCGTCGCCCGATTCGATTCGTCCGTATCAATCGCGTGTGAAGTTCCAAGACCGGCTTATGCTGCTTGACTCAATCGCAACCGACTACTATGGAATTGCGCGCCGGCAAATAGAAGGCTTCAACGGGAGACAGTTGCATAACCACGGATTCACTGGAAAAGGAATCAGCATAGCCGTGCTCGACGCCGGATTCATGAACGTTGACCGCATGCCTACCTTCGCGAACGTGAACATACTGGGCACGCGCAACTTCGTGAGTGGAACCGATAACGATAATGATGTTTTCCGCCATATGGACCATGGTACCAAAACGCTCTCTACGATGGCCGTTAATCAACCTTCGGTGTTCGTGGGAACGGCTCCGCAGGCAGGTTATTGGCTACTGCGATGCGAAGATTTCATAACCGAAACGCAGGCCGAAGAAGATTTCTGGGTGGCCGGAGTTGAATTTGCCGACTCGGTGGGCGCCGATATAATCAGCTCGTCGTTGGGCTATCATTATTTCGACGACAAGCGGCAAAACTATTCTTACATAGACCTCGACGGTAGAACCGCGTTAATATCGCGCACCGCTTCTATGCTGGCCCGCAAAGGAATTGTACTCGTGAACAGTGCCGGAAACGATGGGATGGGAACATGGAAAAAAATCAGTGTACCGGCCGATGCACCCGATATTCTCACGGTTGGAGCAATAGCCCCCGACAGTCTTAACGCCGCATTCAGCTCTATCGGTCCGACAACCGACGGTAGAGTGAAGCCCGACGTGATGGCCTTTGGTTGTCCAACCAGCGTAGTGTCGGGGCGCGGTTTCATCATCCAAGACACCGGTACGTCGTTCGCCTGTCCGCTTGTTGCGGGTATGGTGGCCTGTTTGTGGCAAGCATTGCCGCAAAAAACAGCCCTCGAAATCATAGATATTGTGCGCAGCTCGGCCAACAGAAAAGAGCATCCAGATAACGTCTTCGGCTACGGTATTCCCGACTTCTGGAAAGCCTATCAAAGCAACCGCTCCTCGACAGAACAATGAGAAATCTCTCCCTCTTTGAACTTAACTCTCTCGTGGCCGAACTTGTTTCGACCGCCTTACCGCAATCTTTCTGGGTTGAAGCCGAACTCGCCGAAAGTCGTGAAAACGGCGGGCACCTTTACCTTAGCCTAACACAGAAAGACGAAGCAACAAACACGCCCATAGCCCAGGCTTCGGCTAAATGTTGGCGCTCTGCATGGCTTGCACTTCGCGAACAATTCCAACGAGTTACCGGGCAGAATCTACGGGCCGGAATGAAACTTCTCATCAGAGTGCATGCGCAGTTCCACCAGCGATATGGATTCTCGTGGATTGTCGACGATATCAATCCAGAATTCACCCTCGGCGATATGGCACGGCAGCGACTCGAAATAATCCGCCGTCTGAAAGATGAAGGTGTTTTCGACCTACAGCACGAACTTACTCTACCGCGATTCGCGCAACGTATAGCCATTATCTCGTCGGAAACAGCAGCGGGCTACGGCGACTTCGTCCATCAATTGCAAAACAACATTCACAACCTTAGTTTTACACCCCGCCTCTTCCCCGCCGTGATGCAAGGCGAACAGGTTGAACATAGCGTGATTTCGGCGCTTAACGAAATCAACAAACGTTGTGAACAGTTCGATTGCGTAGTTATTATCCGAGGTGGCGGAGCAACGGCCGATCTAACCGGATTCGACACTCTCCAGCTGGCTGAAAACGTGGCCAACTTTCCGCTGCCGATAATAACGGGCATCGGGCATGAGCGCGACCAGTCCATTCTCGATATGATTTCGTACACATGCGTTAAAACGCCCACCGCCGCTGCCTCATTCCTCACAGATCACCTTCTCCGAACATGGAACGACATTGGTGAAGCGGAAAGCAGAATGACTAGTCTTATAAGAAACCGAATCGACGACGAACAGCAACGAATAGAGCGCATCATCTCCAAAACTCCGGCTCTAGTGAAAATCCTCATAACCCAACAGCAGGCACGAATTCAGGCCGACTCGCATCGCTTGAGTACTGTCGTTCACGAGTTGCTCGACAAACATTCCCGACGGCTCGATAATCTTACTCGCTCCATGCCGCTCTTGGTACGTAATAGGATAACGCAGCAGCAACATCGGCTCGAACTTATTCAGCAACGGGTACAAGCCAATAATCCAGACCGACTATTGAAATTGGGCTACAGCATAACTCTTCATAACGGGCGCGTTGTGCGCTCGGCCTCTACACTTAAATCGGGCGACACGCTGCTCACCCGTTTTTCAAAAGGAAGTATAGAATCAATCGTAAAACAGCAAGACTTATGAATAAACAAATGAACTATGAAAAGGCGATAACTGAGCTCGAAGCTATTGTCGACCGTATGGAGCACGGTTCGCTCGACCTCGATTCTCTTACCGCCGAACTCAAAAGAGCGCAGTCGTTGATTAAACTCTGTCGCTCACGGATAAAGAAAACCGACGACGAAATAGCTAAGCTTCTCTCCGACGAATAACGCTTGTGATTCCGCTTTCTCTCCCCTCATAAAGAACTGAAGAAGGCTGAATGCTTTCAATTGAGCATTCAGCCTTTTCCGATGTGTTATAAGGGTTATTTGTTTGCTAGTCGGTTTTCCCGGCTTGCTTTATAACTATATTTATATAGTAGACTGGTCCTCCACCTCCATCAAAAATCAGTTTTCGCATTTCTTTATTCGGGTTGGGAGCAACCTCCACTCGAATCTTATTTCTTTTTTTCGGATAATAGAACTTTACCCAACCGGCATCTACCATATACGTTCCGTCGGGGAGTTCCTCCTCCTTATCTTGAAGTAAGATGTATTTGAAATTATTTTTTTCATCAACTGTATAAACCTGGCTAAAGATCCAACCTGTTTTTCCTTTAACCGGTTTATGGCTACTATTAACGATAGATGTTTCATCTTTTCCTCCATCGGCAGAAAAGGACATCTCCACTTTTCCGGCACGGAAGGTCTTGTTGAAAAACAGATTTCCAATCGGATCGCATGACGATAGAATCATCAGGGCGAGCAATATAGGCAGTGATACAAATAAATTGTGTTTCATATGATTCGTTTATCTAGGTCGAACTATAAGATATGCAGTATTGGAGTCATAATTCATACGCTTATCTCTGTATTCGTCTCTCGTCTAAAGACGAGTAAAAATCGGAGAAGTTCCCATTCTTAATTTATTTGATTTGTGAAAGGTTTTGGTGCAAAGTTAATAGTATTTTAATAGAGCTATAAAACAGAGGGAAAAGGTTATGTCGTTCTCAACAGATATTCAGCCTTCTTAGATGTGTTATGGGGGAAATATTTTTTTTAATGATTGATTTGATTGACGTTTGATCGTGATCATTTGTCGTTTTTGGGGCAGGGGAGGATTACCATATTGCACTATAATTAGGGGTGATGCCGGGGTTATCGGTTTGTTATTCGATTGATAGGGAGTTGCAGCTCGCCGAGATTCAGCATTGCATTGATGAGGGCAACATGACTGAAAACGTTCAGCCCGGAAGGACGAATGTCGCACAGTGTGAGACGACCTTCTTCGAGTAAGCGAGCGCGCATTGTGCCGGGAAGGAGGGGAGTGCGAGGAGTGAACCATGTACGACCATCGAAGAATGCGAGATTCGTGTAGGATGTGTCGGTTATCAGGCCGTGGCGCACGATTATTATTTCGTCGAAATGAGAGTTGCCGTCTTTTAGTTGGTTGATACAGTTGCGGTTGAGGAATTTGTAGGAATAGTCGATGTCGAATCCATCTACAAGCCCTAGGGTGTCTACTTTTCGTATGGAATATGGAGTGTAGCTTGTTTCGACGATTCCTTCGGGGCCGTAGACAATTCGGAGTTTTGATAGTCTACGGGGGAGGGTAGGGTGATTGCAAATGCGGTTTAACTCGGCTAGCGGAGCTTGGAATCCGAAATGTCGGCAGGTTGCTTCCATGCGCTGTTCGTGACGAGTAAGGTTGTGAGCCCGGCCGTGTTCAATACGGATAGTTTCAATAAATCGGCACATAAACTTTCTCGATTACTTCTTGATATTCGGCTTCATTATCACTTCGGGCGGTTATTCCGCCTCCGGCCTTGTAGAAAAATTTTCCATCTTCTTGGTCGATGAATCTTATCATGACGGCGCTGTCGAGGCGACCGTGACTGTAGTACCCCATAACGCCGGTGTAGAATCCGCGCTCGTAATCTTCGGCCTCGCTGATTATTTGCACAGTTTTGCGTTTGGGCGCTCCGGTGATTGAGCCGGCTGGAAGAAGGGCGAAGAGCATGCTGCCGGGATTATGGAGGTAGGGGGGGGCGAGATGGCCGCGTATTTCGGAGCTGGTTTGAAGAATAGCGCCGTGATTAGTTTCTAGTCGGTCTATGTATCTGTAACGTTCAACTTGTACACGGTTGGCCACTATGCTTAGGTCGTTTCGGATGAGGTCTACGATGGTTGCGTGTTCGGCGGCTTCTTTCGGGTTTTTCATCAGTTCTTCGGCGGCGTTTGTAACCGTAGCATCGATGGTGCCTTTCATGGGAAAGGAGCTGATGATTTCGCCGTCTACCCGTACGAATATTTCGGGCGAGAAGCACACGAACCTGTCGCGCAGCCAGCATTTGTAGAGAGCTTTAGAGCGTTGGAATATATCGTGCATCGTTAGATTGGTTTCGATAGGCATGCGGCAAGTTAGGTTAGTGAGATAGCTGTTTCCGGCGCGAATATTGCTTTTCACGTATTCGATGCTACGATTGTAGGCATTTCTGTTGGGCGGAATCATTTTCCATTCAATGTCGTTTTTGTATTGAATGTTTGCTGAAGGTGCGTTGCTAAGGTCGGGGAATGAAAATAGTAATCGAGCATTATCGATGTTAGCAAGTTCTTCTATGTAGGCTTGTTTTGTGTCGTAGCTGATGATGAAAAAAAACTCTTTGTTTTGATTTGCCAAAGAGTTCATTCGTTGAATCGCCACCTCGCGAGAATAGATTTTCATTCGGATTTCAGGAGGTTTATCAGTTCGTTGATGATGTCTTTTGTGTAGTCGTTGAAATTCGAGGTGTTGCTTAATGGGCGATCATATCTGCCGAATGAAACATTGAAGGCTCCGGATTGTTGCGTATGATAGAATAACATATTGTAAGATTCGTATTTATGTCGTTAATCACAACATGATTGATGTTTTGATAATGTTGTAGCATATAAAACAACATTGCTCCGCCGCCCACGAATGGTTCTATATATGTTGCATCTTTCCAATCGGCAAAATCAACGGGAAGTTGTGCATCTAGTTGTTCCAAAATTGACTTTTACCGCCAACCCACTTAATAAAAGGTTTAGCTTTAATCATATTCACCAGTATTCCCGAGACACTTGAGCGCGCCAAAGTTTGAAAGGGAAGAAGCGCATTTGGGAGTTGTAGAAATTCTTCTTGCCGGTGACTTCCGGACCAAGAAAAGCGGGATGGGAAAAAGATTCAGTTTCGCTGGACAGTTCTATTTCGGCGAGCACAAGACCTTCGTTGTCGCCATAGAATTCATCTACTTCGATGGTGTGAGTATCGGAGTCGATGAGATAGCGACGTTTGTCAATTATACTGCCTTGACAAAGTTTGAGCAGATTTTCAGCTTCATCGAGAGATATTTCTTTCTCGAATTCATAGCGTGTCAGTCCACCATTTGTTGATGGACCTTTTATTGTGAGGTAGCCTCGGTTGTCGCGAATACGGATGCGAACGGTATTTTCTGCCGCGAAATAGCCTTGTTTGATTCGGGTGGACGATTTCGCCATGGCTTTCCAGTTGGAATTCTTTCGTACAAGAAATTTCCGTTCTATTTCAAAGCCGCTCATTAGCTTAACATATATGCATAGAAAGCTGTTATCAACACTGCGAGAACAAGCAATGAGATGACTATCCATTTGAACACCTTGCGTGCCTGTCGTTCTTGTTTTTCTTCGCGTCTTTTGCGATTCAGTTTGCTTTTTTGACTCATAATGATGTTTGTTTTAAGATTATTCTATTCGGTTTCGGTTGTGGGGAATTCCATTAGATAGGCTTTGATGAAGTCGTCGATTTTGCCGTTCATTACTCCATCTACGTCGGATGTTTGATGGTTTGTTCGATGGTCTTTCACTCGTTTGTCGTCGAACACATAGCTTCTGATTTGGCTTCCCCATTCGATTTTCTTTTTCGATGCTTCGATTTTGGCCTGTTCTTCCATGCGTTTTTTCATTGCGCGGTCGTAGAGTTGCGATTTGAGAAGTTGCATGGCTTTTGCACGGTTCTTGGGTTGGTCGCGGGTTTCGGTGTTTTCGATGAGAATTTCTTCTTTTTCGCCTGTGTCGGGATCTTCGTATTGATAGCGTAAGCGAACACCCGATTCGACTTTATTCACGTTCTGACCGCCGGCACCGCTCGAACGGAATGTGTCCCAACTCACGCGGGCGGGGTCTACGTAGACTTCAATAGTGTCGTCGACCAAAGGTGATACGAATACGCTGGCGAAGCTAGTCATGCGTTTGCCTTGTGCGTTGAATGGACTCACGCGAACGAGTCGATGCACACCGTTTTCGCTTTTGAGATAGCCGTAGGCATATTCGCCGCCCTCGAATTTCATGGTTACGCTTTTGATTCCGGCTTCGTCGCCGTCTTGAATGTCGGATATGGTGACGCGATAGCTGTGTGCTTCACCCCAGCGCATGTACATTCGCATTAGCATTTCGGCCCAGTCTTGGCTTTCGGTTCCGCCGGCTCCGGAGTTTATTTTCATAACACATTCCATGGGGTCTTCTTCCTGGCGGAGCATGTTTTTTAGTTCGAGAGTTTCGATAGATTCAACCACCCGAGCATAATTTTCGTCGACTTCCTCCTCGGTGACAAGCTGGTCCTTATAAAAATCGAATGCCAGTTGGAGTTCGTCGGCTTGCATGCGAACCGTGTCGTAACTCTTTATCCATTTTTCGATATTCTTCACCTTGCGCATTTGCTCTTGCGCCCTTGCAGGGTCTTCCCAGAAATCGGGTGCTTGTGTGCGAAGTTGTTCTTCTTCGAACTCGATACGTTTTCGGTCGATGTTCAGATAACGATGTAGAGCTTCGGTTCGTTCCTGTATGTCTTTCAATTGTTCAGCTGTAATCATGGTGTTTCTTTTTATTCCTCGTACATCTTATCGATTACTTCTTTGAAGTTTTTGTTTATAATCGACCGGCGTAGCTTGAGTGTGTTGGTGAGCTCGCCGCTTTCGAGCGAAAAGTGGTGGGCAAGAAGGGTGAAGCATTTCACCTGTTCGTACTGTGCGAGTCGTTGCTGTAGGGTTTCGATTCGTTCCATTATCATGTTGTAAACTCTTTTGTCGCGGCACAAATCTTCACGGTTTTCAAACTCTACATCGTGTTCTTTAGCCCATATTTCTAGCAGGCGGAACTCGGGAACAATCAATGCCGAAACATACTTGCACTGGTCGGCTATCACAACGGCCTGGTCGATGAATTTGTCGACGAGCAGCATTCCCTCCACCATTTGCGGGGCAACATATTTTCCGTTCGATGTTTTGAACAGGTCTTTTATGCGTTCGGTGAGAAAGAGTTCACCATCCTTTATATATCCAGCGTCGCCTGTGTGGAAGAATCCGTCACTGTCGAACGCTTGTTGATTGGCCTTGTCACGGTGGAAATATCCTGGTGTGATGGTTGGACCTTTCAGCAACACTTCGTTATTTGCGCCTATTTTGATGGATATGCTGTCGATTGGCCTGCCAACCGAACCCACGGTAAACGGTTCGCCTTTGCGGTCGCAGCTCACGGTGGCAAGACTTTCGGTGAGTCCGTAGCCTACAATCATATTTATTCCGATGCTGTGCACAAATTCCTCGACTTCGGGCGAGACATAAGCGCCGGCGGTTGGAAAAATGTTGGGATGCTCTAATCCGAGTTGTTTGCGAACAATGCTGAGGATGGTTTTGTTGAGTAACTGATATTCTAGCTCAATGTTCAGCGGTGCACGTTTCCCTCGTGCGAGATAGGTTATGTTGCGTTTCCGTCCAATTTCTCGTGCGTGTTTGAAAAGTTTCTGTTGCATGGGCGACGAGCTTTCGATTCGTTCTTTCACGGCAACGTAAACCTTTTCCCAGAATCGGGGTACGGCCGACATGCACGTGGGGTGTGTTTCGCGCATGCTTTTCTGAATTTCTTTCGGGTCGGTATTTATAATCATTTCGGCCCCTTGACTCATGGCGAGATAGGCCCAGCCGCGTTCGAAAATATGCGTAAACGGAAGGAAGTTGATTATCCTGTCCTTGTTGCTCACCGCAACGCATTTGCCATTGGCCTCGAGGGCGGCGTCGAACATTTTATAAGTTAGAATAACGCCTTTTCCCTCGCCTGTTGTGCCGCTTGTGTAGAGAATATTGCACATGTCGTTCATTTGCGCCTCGGCCCACAGTTTTTCTACTTCGGGCTGACGGGGCAGATTCTCGCCAAACTTCAGAAAATCCTCGAAATATAGCGCGTGTGGGTCGTGCGTACTGATTCTCACACTAGAATCATAAATGATTATCCGTTCGAGTGCCGGACAGAGGGCGAATATTCTGTGGGCTTTGTTATATTGTTCCTGCTCGCCAACGAACAAGAATCTTATGCCTGCATCCTGAATCATGTATTGAATCTGCTCTTCCGAACTTGTTGCGTAGAACGGGATGCTAACCGCCCTTACGCCATATGCGCCAAAGTCGGTGTAGAGATATTGTATGCAGTTCTGCGAAAACACGCCGATGCGTTCGTGCGGTTTGAGTCCGATGTTGAGTAATGCATTCGAAACCTGTTTCACTCGAAACGAGAATTGATTCCACGAAACCGATTTCCATGTAGAGCTACCGAAATTTTTAAATGTGAGAGCTTGTTTGGCGCCATATTTTTTTGCCAAATCATGAACTAGAATAGATAGATGACTCCTGACTTGCATAAGAAACTTGTGTTTTGTTGTCTGCAAAAATAAACATTTACGTCCAATCGATTATTAGAAATACTCGTGAGTTCGGTGCTAGTAAAAGTTGCGGCGTTAAACTCTTGTTATCTTTCCCGACTTTTTATCGGAACACGATTTTCTTCACTCAAAGGAATATTGTCTTTCTTGTTTTTAATCATCTATTATCCTATCCGATTTTACTTGTGAGGGTAAATCTTTAAATATCCTACAATCCTATTTCATTTTATATCTCAGGAGCTTTCCGAAACTCTTAAACAATAGTATAATATATTTCCGGAACTTTCCGAAGTTATAAAGCAGTAAAATACACTATCTCTGGAAGTTTCCTAAATTATAATACAATAGTATAATCTATCTCCGGAGTTTTACGAAGTTATAAAACAATAATATATACTATCCTAGGAACTTTCCGAGACTATGAAAAATAGTGTAAACTAATCTAGGCATTTTCCGGAACTATAATATAGTAATGAAAATTACTTCCGGAACTTTCCGAAGTTATAAAAAATTAATGTAAATAATATTCGGAACTTTCTGCGTATATAAAATAAAAAGATATATGCTCTTCTGAATTTTTAGAGGATATAAAACGGTAGTGCTATTGAGTCTTGCGAAAGGATGAAGAATATTTTAATGGTTGTTTGGAGAATAAACAAAAGAAAAGAGGTGAACACTGATAATGGTGTTCACCTCCGGACTGATTTTGATTACATGAATCTCCCCCTTTTAAGGAAGATTTTTATTTTGCATAGGCCACAGAACGGGTTTCGCGAATGACGGTGATTTTAACTTGACCGGGATAGGTCATTTCGTTTTGAATCTTTGTGGCTATTTCGCTGCTGAGTTTTTCGCTTTCTGTGTCGTCTATCTTGTCGGCGCCTACTATTACGCGCAACTCGCGACCGGCTTGGATGGCGTAGGTTTTGGTTACGCCTGGATAGCTCATTGCGATTGACTCGAGGTCGTTGAGGCGTTTGATATAAGCTTCTACGATTTCGCGGCGAGCTCCGGGGCGTGCGCCCGAGATGGCGTCGCATACTTGAACGATTGGGGCAAGTAGAGTTGTCATTTCAACTTCGTCGTGGTGGGCTGCAATGGCGTTGCAGATGTCGGACTTCTCTTTGTATTTCTCGGCTATCTTACCGCCGTAGAGTGCGTGTGGAAGGTCGGTTTCTTCGTCGGGCACTTTTCCGATGTCGTGCAGCAGTCCGGCTCGTTTTGCTTTCTTTGGGTTCAGGCCGAGTTCGCTGGCCATAACGGCGCAGAGATTGGCTGTTTCGCGTGCGTGCTGTAGGAGATTTTGCCCGTAGGATGAGCGATATTTCATCTTACCTATTATTCGTATTAACTCTGGGTGCAGACCGTGTATGCCAAGGTCGATTGCGGTGCGTTTTCCGGTTTCAATTATTTCGTTGTCTAATTGTTTTTTCACTTTTGCCACAACTTCTTCGATTCTTGCAGGGTGGATTCGTCCGTCGGACACGAGTTGGTGTAGAGCCAGTCGGCAAATTTCTCGACGAACGGGGTCGAAGGCTGAAATGACGATGGCTTCGGGTGTGTCGTCGACAACTATTTCGACTCCTGTTACGGCTTCGAGGGCTCGGATGTTTCGGCCTTCGCGCCCGATGATTCGTCCTTTTACTTCGTCGTTGTCGATATGGAAAACGCTAACTGAATTTTCGATTGCTGTTTCGGTGGCTACACGTTGTATGGTTCTGATGACGATTTTCTTTGCTTCGAGGTTGGCGTTGAGTTTTGCTTCATCAACGATTTCGTTTATGTAGGATGCTGCGTCGAGTTTGGCTTTGTCTTTGAGGCTTTCAATCAGTCGGTCTTTTGCTTCTTCTGCGCTGAGGCCCGATAGTTCTTCTAGTTTTGCTCGCTCCATATCTTGCATTTTGTCGAGCTCGTTGTGCTTTGTTTGCAGTATTTTCTTTTCGTTTTCGATTCTCTGCAGTTGTTGTTCTACTTCTTGTTTGCGGCGGAATATGTCTTCCTGCCGTTGGTTGAGTGATATTTCGCGTTGCTTGAGTCGATTCTCGTTTTGCTGTATTTTTTGGTTGCGTGTTTGGACTTCTTTTTCGAGCTCGGCTTTTTTATTGAGGAATTTTTCTTTGACCTCGAGAAGTTTCTTTTCTTTGATTACTTCGGCTTCTTTCTTAGCTTGTTCTATGGATGTGTTGTATTTTCCTTTTATCAAGTAGCGAAAGATGGAATATCCGCTTGCACCTCCGATGATGAGGCACACAATGGCGATGATTATGGATAGTATATTCATTATATCTGTATTGTTGTTTAAAAAGTTTTTATTTACTGTTTTTTCAGAGCATCTTCAATCTCGGATGTGAGTTGGTCTAAAATATTATTGAACGGTGCGGTATCGTTTCGTGCGTTTTCTTTTTGATAGCGCAGCGCTATGTCGAGCATAGACATGTATAGGATTTCTTCCTTTCTTTTTTGTTCTTTGAAAATGGAAGAGTATGTGTTTACAGTGCTCGTTATTTGTTTGGCAGCTAAACGATAATATTCCTCGTCTTCGCGGGGAATGGTGACGGATAGTTTTGTGTCGTCAAAATTGAGTATGATTTTCAATTTATCGTTTGCCATTTGTTTTCAGACTTATTCTTCACTAAGTATTGTGATGCATCTGTTTACGTCTCTGATGAGTTTTGCAATTCTTTTTTGAGCATTTTCCATGTCGCTGTCTGTGATTTCAATCATTCGGGCCGTTTTGAGGAAATTGTAGTCGATTTGCGCTTGAGAGAGTTTTGCTTGAAGTTCTTGGATTTCCTTGTCACGCTGTTCTATAATGGATTGTAGTTGGGTGTTTTCTTTTTTCACTTCCTGATATTGGAGAATCATTTGCCTGACACGGGTTGTGAATGTATTCAGCGTTTTCTCATTAGCATTCATAACTTGCAATATTTCCGCTACAAAATTAGGTTAAAGTTTTAAGCTGTGAAAATTATCTTAAAACGAACCGGCGCTTATAAGGGGATTGGTAAACTACTTTATAATTGTTGCTCGTTTGATATGAATGTCGGTAAGTGGTCTGCTGTTCTCGTCGACCAATGCCTTACGAATTTTGTCTACCACTTCGAATCCTTCAAGTAATTCTCCGAACACTGTGTAGTGACCGTCGAGATGAGGAGTGCCGCCTTGTTGTTTATAGATGTCGCGAATTTCGGGAGTCATTTGCACTGCTCCGCCTGTATATACGTTGAGTCTTTCCTGTGCCCAATCTAGTTGGCTATCGGAATATTTGATACCCCAAACGATATAGAACTGCGAGGCCGACGATTTACGCTCGGGATTAACCTCATCTGATTCACGAGCAGCGGCTACGGCACCGCGACGATGAATCAGCTTGGGATAACAAATTTCGGCTGGGATGGAATAGGTTTCTGGAGTGTCGCCGAGCTGCTGTCCCGGTTTGGCTTTCCGGGAACCGAGGTCGCCGGTTTGAATCATGAAATCTTTGATGACCCGATGGAAAAGAACACCATTATATGCTCCCGACTTTACCAACTTTAAGAAGTTATCGCGATGGAGTGGGGTTTCATTATAGAGCGCAATCACAATATTCCCGCTGTCGGTTTCGAGTAGAACCTCGTGCCGGATAGTGTCGTTTTGTGCCTGTAGGCAATTCGTTATTAAACAAGCAAGGAAAAGGGTAATAATCTTTCTCATATTTCGATTTCAAATTGTTGCTATAATTGAAACTTTCGACCTTTCTGAAAGTATTCGCAAAGGTAGCCAAATCTTTAAAAACCCTTTTCCAGAGCCACATGAGAGACCAAATTGAGAAAGACGAATACAAGAAAAGTTAGCAGTCATGAGCAATAAAACCATGGTTATTTAGTACTTTTGTGACATAACTAATCGCTCATTTTCATTGAGATACAATTATGATAGAATACGACAATAAATGGATTCTGCGCACGAATGACTTGGCTCTCATATCAGACGACGTAACGAAAGACATGATTATTTATGCACTCTGCACATCGGGGAGCTGCACCTTTGAATATAACGGCAAGCAGAAAGAAGCTTGCAAAGGAACTGTGATTGTTCTTCGCAATCGCGAACTGATGAAAAATTTTAAAGCCAGTAACGACTTTGCTGTTGAAGGATTCTTTCTTTCACAACGTTTTTTGCTCATGTCGGGTCGACGGTCGAGTTATGTTGTACGCTATTGTTTATTGCTAAATGTCGACCCCATAATGCAGCTTCTTCCCGCTGAACAAGAACGTTGGCATCACGATTATGAAAACATAATATATCTTCTAAGCATCGAGGGCAATCATTTCAGAAGCGAAATAATGCAATCGGCCCTCTGGCAATTGTTTCTAGATAATTTCGATTTCTCGATAAGAATCTACGGCTCGCGCGAAATCACCTTCCAGTCGTCAGCGCTAACTTTCGCTTTCTTCAAGTTACTTGACGAAGGAAACTATCGTCGGCATCGCAACATTCCTTACTTTGCTGAGAAGCTTTTCGTTTCGCCCAAGCATCTATCCGAAACGGTTAAGAAAGTGAGTGGATACAGTGCGATATATTGGATTACACACTACACGCTGACCGACCTTCAACGTGAATTACGCAATAGTAATCTTTCGATTTCCGAGATTTCCGACAGATACGCCTTCTCATCCATGGCCTATTTCACTCGCTATTTGCAAACTCATTTGGGCGTAACCCCATCAAAGCTTCGGGAATAAGAACGCCATCAAAGCTTCGAGAATAAGAATTCTAGCATAGACAAATGCCAAGCGGTTGAAAAGATAAGAGCAAAACTAAATCATGACGACTAAACAAAAATCTTTCAGAATTAAGAGGAACTAATCGGCAAGAAAAATGCCGATAGTTGAGTTGCATTTTCCAAGACGGGCGTGGAATTATTTAGAGGTTAATTCGTACGCCGAAATTGATATTGAAGTTTAATGGGCGTTCTTTATAGTAGTTCTGCAATGGGGAGTCGTTGTTGAAATAGTAGGACAGACCGGGCTCGGCGTAGATGGCTATCGGATGGATAACGATGTAGGATAGTCCGGCTGAGATGTTGGCCGACATTTGCAGTTGCGATTCGGTAAGTTTCGTAGTTTCGGAGGCTTTGCTTGCATCGCCGTCGTTTTCTGAGGAAATGCTGAATGTTTTCCCGTTGACGAGTTTCTGCAGTTCGGTTCCGGCAGCGAGATAAACTCTTGCTCGACGGGTAGAAACGAGAGTGTAGCTCAAGGCTATGGGTAGGCCGATATAATCGAGGTGCTGTTTTGTGGTGATTGTTTGTAGAATGGTGGAGCGATATATTCGGGCGGAGAGACGGGTGTAGGAAAGACCGGCGTGCAAGGTCCAGTGCGAGCTTATGGGATAACCTACCGAGAGACCTAACTTAACGGGCTGGTCGTGCTGTATTGTGGTGCTTGTTTTGAGAAGGCTTTTGGCAATCAATTCATTTTCGGGTTCGAAGATTGAGGCATAGTATTGCGGTGGAAGAGCGGATTGATTGATTGTTCCGGCGCTGGTGAAATAAGCGTCGATGCTTAGGGGAGCGTAGGCTTGTTCGGCTTTAATGTTGGGGAGATTGTCAACCGGGAGATGTCTGTCTTTTTTATTCTGTGTGGGAGTGTAGGCATGTTTTTCGAGAACAGCTTCAGGCGATTGTGGTGATTGATTTTCGATTTGTGAAGTTTCGGCCTGGGCAATCTCGGTTTTAGGAGTTTCTATTTGGAGGGATTCATTTCCGATGGGGCAATAGGTTTCATGGTTCTTATATATGACTTGCTCGTCATCCTGGATGAATTCCTTTTTCGTACGACTCGCTTTTGTGAATGATTCGTGGAGCGTTTCGGGTTGATTGGCGAGTGTTTGGGGGTGATTGGTTGTTGTTTTTGCCGGAACGTTGGCTGTTGGTTTTGTTATCTCGGGTGTAGTGTTTTTGAGAATGTATATGGTTGCTCCAGCCAGGGCCGCGAAGAGTGTGGCTGCGATAGCGCGCAGCACTGTTAGTCTTCGGATGGTGGCGCGTTTGAGGACGGTTTGTTTTTTCAGTTCGCGCTTTACGTTGGCGAGCATGTCGTCGGGCGCTTTAGGGCAATAGTCCTGCATTTTTTCGCGCAATTGTTTGGTCCATTGTTCTTTCATTGTTGTTGTTTCTGTCTGTATTGCTTAATCATTCTTGCAAGCATGTTTCGCGCTTTGAAATATTGCGATGCCGATGTGTATTCTTTTATTCCCAGCATTTGGGCGATTTCTTTATGCGAATATCCGTCGAGCGCGAATAGGTTAAACACTGTTCGATAGCCTTTAGGCAGGTTTCTGATGAGTTCGGCAATTGTTTCGATTGGGATGTCGTTCACGGGCGGTTCGTCGTCGCAGGTATCGGGGAGTTCGTTTCCTGTCCTGATGAATGCCGATGTTTTTTCTTTTCTCAAGAAGAGGAGTGATTCGTTTATGGCGATTCTGTTTAGCCAGGCCCACAGCGAGCCTTGGCCTCGATATTCGAAACTCTTGAATTGTGTGAAGATTTTTATCAGGCAATCTTGTAGTGCGTCCTGCGCTGAGTCGTAGTCTGTCAGATAGCGCCTGCACACTCCGAACAGCTTGTCGGCATATTCGTTGTAGAGTTTGTCCATTGCCGAACTTTCATCTCTCACGAAGAGTTCTATTATTTGTTTCTCCTTGTCTTGTGTTGATGCACTTCCCATCGTTATTCATCCGTATAAATGCGTTCGGATAGATGTAATTGCTTGAATGAAGCTTAAAAAAACGTGGCAAAAATATGGAACATGATGATAAGGGGCCGATTGGCTTAACATCAATTAACCAGGGCGAAAAGCAATCTTTATGGCCGATGGATGTTTAAAAGGGCGTAAACACAAACCAAACGATTTTTTAATTATGAAAACATTTAAGTATTTGGCAATTCTGGTATTTGCCGTTCTGGCTTTCAGTTCGTGTGACAGCGACCCAAATTGGTGGCCTAGAACTCTAACGCCCGAAGAGCGTCAGTCGGCCCTAAAGGAGGTGAAGGGCGACTATCATGGGAAAATGACTTTTTACACAGGAAAGAACGATGAGAAAACCGGTAGGCCGATATACGATTCTTTGAAGGTGGAATGGTCGATTATTTCGGATTCGATTCTCATAATAAAGAATTTACCGAGCAAGGTTCTTGTACCGAACACCAGTAACACTCTTCTGCAGGGTGCGTTGGCATCGGCTCCGAACTTTGATCTGAAGTGTAAGATTTCGTTCTATCAGAACGACCCGGCGCAATTCTTAATCAACCCCGTTCCGCCGGTTTTCAAACTTCATTATGCCGACAAAGACCATACGGTTCAACAGTTGTTCTTTGTAGACAACATTCTCTCATTCGGCGGAACAACCTCAACGCACAATTTGATGCTGCGAATAATACCCGGCTCCATATTGGTAGATGGTAATGGGTCAAGGACTTTTGCTCGACCGGAATACAGGCGGACTATCACGTTCATATCCGACGAAAAGGTGAACCGTCCGCCAAAGAAATAGGCTTCTCCTTTCTAGTAGATAGCGATCTACGCAAGAGGGTGCGCGTCCCGTTGTGGGAGCGCACCCTTGTTTGTTTTATTAATACGCGAGTCGTGGATAATAATGCTGATTATTTCTTGTTTGCAATCGCCGGAACGCGGCGTTCCGAGGACGCTAACGCCATTTTATCGCCGGAACGCGGCGTTCCGGGGATGCTAACGCCATTTTATTGCTGGAACGCCACGTTCCGAGGATGCTAACGCCATTTTATTGCTGGAACGCCACGTTCCGGGGATGCTAACGCCAATTTATCGCTGGAACGCCACGTTCCGGGGGCGCTAACGGCATTTTATTGCTGGAACGTCGCGTTCCGAGGGTGCTAACGCCATTTTATCTCTGGAACGCCACGTTCCGAGGGTGCTAACGCCATTTTATCTCTGGAACGTCGCGTTCCGGGGGCGCTAACGGCAATTTATCGCTGGAACGTGGCGTTCCGGGAACGATAATGCCGTTCTTACTGCCGGAGCGCCTGGGCGTTTTATTCCGAAACGGCGCGTTAATCTTGGATGGTGGCGGTCGGTGCGTTAAGCCGTGCGGCGCAGCTACAGGCGGAGAGTATATTGAAGAATATGTTAACTTTGTCGCGCAAGAAACCTTAAAACTCAAATAAGATTATAGAAAAATGTCAGCACTGGGTTTATTCAAAATAAAGAAAGAAGAACGCTGGATGGCGTTAGCTGTACTTTTGATTGCAGTGGCTTTTAATGCGCTGGTTATCTACAGTCATTATTCGGTTTACACGATGGGAGCGCACGGCGGATTCTGGACAATATTCCTGGAGAATTTCCGGTTGTCGGGATACGACTGCTGGTCGTGGATAACTATTTCGGGCATGCGCATCCATTTCGAAACGGTTCGGCATCCGCTTTATCTTAGTATTCTCTATCCGTTTTATCTTCTGAACCACTGGATGATTGAACAACTGGGAACCAACTTCGCGGTGTTCTTCATGGCCGGATTGCTGGTGGTTTCTACGGTTTATTCGGCCGTGTTTATGTATCGCATAATGCGCGAGGTGGTTGGACTCAAACCGTTTGATGCGCGACTGCTCACCTTCTTGCTCTTTTCGTTTGCGCATGTGATGCTGCCGATGATGGCGCCCGACCATTTTATAATTTCTCTGATGCTTCTTCTGATGACGCTCTACATTGCGGGGCGGAAAATCAAGGAACGCAAGCCAATGGGAACGTGGCAAACGTTTGGACTGATGTTTTTCACGGCTGGAATATCGGCGTCGAATGGCGTTAAGGTTCTTCTGGCATCGTTGTTTGCGAATGGTCGGCGGTTCTTCAGATGGAAGAATCTGCTTGTGGGAATATTGCTTCCGCTGGGAATATTAGTCGGCATTCAGCAAGCTCAATATTATGCGTTCGAGGTTCCGCAGAAAGAGGTTGCTCACAAAATCGAGCGAGCCAATCTGAAAAAGAATGCAAAGAAATTCAAAGCCCAACTGGCCGAACGCAAAGCGTGGCTCGACGCACACACAGGCAGGGCGGCATTTGATAGCAGAGTGGGAAAATGGATGGACGTCTCAACCTCGCGCACGGAAACTTTAAAGGAGAATTTCTTCGGCGAATCGTTCCAACTGCATCAGAATTATTTGCTGAAAGATGTGTCGTGGGACAGACCGATATTCGTGCCCTATAACTGGACGGCCAATTATATCATCGAAGGTTTCATTGTTCTTTTATTCCTTCTTAGCTCGTTGATTGCATGCCGGGAGCGATTCTTTGCGATGCTTCTCGCGTGGTTTGCTTTCGATGTTACGCTGCATATAATAATGGGTTTCGGAATAAATGAAGTTTATATCATGACGGCCGGCTGGGCGTTCATCGTTCCCATTGCGTTGGGTTACACGATGCGAGCCTTGGCCTACGGTCCGCGGCGCGTTATGCGGATTCTGCTTGTCGCGCTAACCTTGTGGCTGTGGATTTACAACGGCGGGCAGATTGCAATGTATCTTCTCGGATGAGCATTGTGCCCGGTATTCGTCGTGAGGAGCGTTGGCCAACAGCCGCGTTTCTTGTTTGGCAGATTATTCTTCAGGCGCTGGTTATTGCGCGATATTTCCCCGTTTTCTCTTCTGCCGAAGGGAACTATCGCAAAACTTTCATCGACGGATTTCATATCTCGGGTTTCGACCCGCTAACCTATTGCGTGGTTTCGAGCTGGGCAACGGCGTTCGACGTGAATCGGCACCCGCTGCTCGCTTTCTTCTGTTATCCGCTTTATGTTCTGAACCGTGCCCTGATGGAACTTACGGGCATTAACTGCGCACAGTTCGTTGTTGGAGCGGTACTGCTTGTGTGCTCGGTGTGGGCCTTCGTGCTGATGTTCAGAATATGCAAAGAGCTAATCGGCACAAGCACTTTCGAGGCTGCAACGCTTTCGGCAATGCTTTTTTCGTTCGCTCACGTGATGCTGGCGGCAGTGTGTCCCGACCATTTCGTGATGTCGCTCTTCGCACTGTTGCTCACACTCTATGTTTCGGGCAAGATGATGCGCGACGGTGTACCGATGCGTGCCTGGCAAACCGTGGCGCTGTTTCTGCTCACGGCCGGAATATCGCTCAATAACGGACTGAAGATTATTCTGGCTGCGCTCTTCGTGAATGGAAAGCGATTCTTCCGACTTAAGTTCATCCTCCCCGCCGTTATTCTCCCCGCGATAGGTCTTGCGCTCTTCGGCGAATGGGAGCACGAAACGTTCGTGGCCGAAAGCGTAAGAGCTGCGAAGATTAAGCGCAGTTTGGCCGTAAGAGCCGAGCGCGACAGCTTGCGAAAAATGTTCAACGATACTACCGGTATTGCAAACGATTCGGCACGCACCGCTGCATTCACCCGATTCTGGCGGGCACATCGGCAGAAGCAGTTAAAACTTCGGGCGATGCACCCCGACCGCGCTAATGCCGGCGAACCGATAAGCAGGAAGAGATTCCTGAATTGGACCGATATGACAACCTCGCGCACAGAAACTTTAAAGGAGAATTTTTTCGGCGAATCGTTGCAGCTCCATCATCGATATCTGCTTGGCGACGTGATGCGCAACCGCCCGGTTATTGTTTGCTACGACTCTGCGCTCAATTACATTGTCGAGGCCCTGCTTGTTGTACTCTTTGTTCTCGGTGCGTGGATGGCACGGCGAAACAGGCTCATGCAAACGGCCCTGTCGTTCTTAGCGCTCGACGTTTTGCTTCATCTTGTATTTGGCTTTGGCATAAACGAGGTTTACATCATGACCGCTCATTGGGCCTACGTTATTCCCCTCGGCATGGCCTTCATTCTGCCTCGTCTCGCCGGTTGGCCGCGAATTGTTATGCGAACCTTGCTTGCTGCGCTCACATTGTGGCTCGCAATATGGAACGGCACGCTACTGATTGAATATCTCTACCCATGAACAACACGGTTTCAATTGTTCTGTGCACCTACAACGGCGCGCGTTACATTGAGCAACAGCTCGATTCCATCATTGCGCAAACTTATCCGATTCACGAAATAATAGTGCAGGATGATGGGTCGATCGACGACACCTGGACTATCCTCGAGCGTTATGCTCGCAATTATTCAGTTATCCGTCTTTTCAGAAACGAAGGTCGGCACGGTGTTAACGGCAATTTTCTCTCGGCGATGCGAAGGGCCACGGGCAGTTTTATTGCCGTTTCCGACCAGGACGATATATGGGAACCGCACAAAATAGCCGAACAAATGCGGGCTATCGGGTCGAATATGATGTGCAGCTGTCACTCCCGCCCGTTCTCGTCCGACGGCTCGTTTGCTCACTTCGACAGTAGGCCGCGCAACACGAGCATTTTCAGAATGATGTTTCTCGCCCTGCCTGGCCATACGCTACTTTTCCGTCGCAAGTTGCTCGGCGAACTGCCGCCCGACGGTCATCCGATATTCCGCCATTCCATATACGACGCCGCGCTTTGCATAACAGCTGCGGCCCACGACAGCATAGTGTTTCTCGATTCTGTTCTGGTTAATTTCCGTCGGCACGCCGATGCTGCAACCTATAAAGATTTCCATCGCAGTCTGCCTTCCTGGCGCAACGCTTTGAACGCTTTGATGTGGGGAGTGGGGCATTATCGCAGTACTCGCCGACTGGTTTTGCCGCTCTATGGTGCACGGTTCGAACTGATGAATCAGATTCAGTCTGCCGCCCCCGATTTTCTAAAAGCTCGACTGATTATGTATCTCGAAACGCGTCGCGGCCCTGTTTCGTTCATTCGTCTTCAATACCATTTCGTGCGGGTTGCTCCGAAGCTCTTTCAGGTTTGTGGCGACGGTTTTTTAGTTCGTTTGCGAGCCGCCCTTTATCCCATCCTTCAGCTCTACATGTACAAATAGCTCGTCTCGGGGTTGGAATAAAGGTTTCGCGTTACGGAGATGCTTTCCAACTAGTTGGACGAGTCAAAACAAACTGTGAGATGCTTTCCAACTAGTTGGACGAGTCAAAATAATCTGCGGGACGCTTTCCAACTAGTTGGACGAGTCAAAATAATCTGTGGGATGCTTTCCAACTAGTTGGACGAGTCAAAATAATCTGCGAGATGCTTTCCAACTAGTTGGACGAGTCAAAATAATCTGTGGGATGCTTTCCAACTAGTTGGACGAGTCAAAACAAACAGCGGGATGCTTTCCCAAAGTCGGGACGAGTCAAAACAAACAGCGAGACGCTTTCCCAAAGTTGGGACGAGTCGAAACAAACTGCGAGACGTTTTCCCAAAGTCGGGATGAGTCAAAACAAATAGCGGGACGTTTTCCCAAAGTTAGGACGAGTCAAAGCAAACTGCGAGACGTTTTCCCAAAGTTGGGACGAAAAACTACGTGAGTTCGGTTTAAGAATCTGCTTAAGCCTCCGAGGAGTCAATGGGTAATAAACAACGGATGCCAATTCGGGCGTTAGCCCGCATGTAGGGACAGACCCCGTGTCTGTCCGAGCCCCATGCCAATTCGGTCTACCGACCGCATAACATATTTCGTCCTGTCGCGTCAGGGGCGGACAGACACGGGGTCTGTCCCTACATGCGGGCGGAACGCCCGAGTGGGAGTCTCTATCAAACCGAACTCGCATAAAAACTCTCGGATATTTCAGGGCGTTAGAGTTGGGTTTTTACAGGTTTTCTCGTTTCCGATAGTCGGTAGGCGTAACTCCGCACACGTTTTTGAACGCTCGCACGAAGTTTGGATATGCGTCGAACCCGCACTTGTCGGCCACTTCTGCAAAACTTATCTTTGGGTCGCCATCCAGCAGTAGTTTTGCTTTCTTAATTTTGATTCGCTGAATATAGGCAGTGGGAGTATAGCCTGTTAGAGCTACTATTTTTCGATAGAACTGGCTGTTGCTCATACAAACAATCGATGCTATGAGCGACACATTTATTTCCTTTCTACGGCTTAGTTGCAAATAAACGGCATCTGTTACCTTGGAAATGAAGCGTAGTTCGGATTCGTTGAAGTGGGTGGAATTGTTTTCTTTCTGTTCAATCATTTCTCCTCCGAATTTTTCGCGCATAATGCGTCGTCCTTCGAGCAGTTTTTCAACTCTCGTGAGCAATTCGTCTGTGTTGAACGGCTTGTATAGATAGGCGTCGGCTCCGGCTTCTATTCCTTTTATTCGTTCGGTTTCGCTGCTCTTTGCGGTTATAACGATGATGGGAATGTGGTTGATGATTTCGTTGCTGCGTACCTGTCGGCACAGTTCCAAACCGTCGATGCCGGGCATCATCAGGTCGGTTATTATGAGGTCGGGCACGAGTTCGAGAGCTTTTTCTATTCCTTCGTTGCCGTTGCTGGCGTAGGCTATGTCGTATCGGTCGGTAAACTGTGAGCCGATATATGCAGCAATGTCCGAATTGTCTTCTATTATGAGCAGTCGGTTAGCATTATCATTTCCGCTATCGCTATCCATCGGAGTTTCGGTGTCGTTATCGGGCATCATCGGATAGTTCATTTCGGTCTCGTCGGTTATGTGTTGTCGGCATTGGTTTCGTATAGGCACTTTTATATGGAAGGTGGTTCCTTTTCTTTGTTCGCTTTCCACGGTTATGGTTCCGTTTATCGAGTCAATTATTTGCTTCACCAGAGTTAGCCCTACTCCTGTTCCGATGTTACGCATATCGGTTTCGCCTTGGTAGAATGGCTCGAAGATGTGTGCACAGGTTTCTTTATCCATTCCTTTTCCCGTATCCGAAACGTCGATGTGCAGTTGGTTTTCTTCTCTCCACACCAATACTCTCACCTTTCCGTACTCGGGTGTGAACTTGAAGGCGTTCGAGAGAAGATTGTTGAGCACTTTGCGGGCATAGTCGGGCACGAAGTCCATATTCACATTATCTTTCGAGAAGAACTGCAGGTTGATGTTCTTACTGTTTGCAAGTTCGCGATAGCTTTCTGCAATCATGGCCAGATAGGCCGATATGTTACCGTTGCGCCAGTCGGGGTCGCCCACGGATGATTTGATTTTTGAGATGTCCAGTAGCTGATTGATGAGCATGAGCAGTCCGTTGCCTTGTCGCTCGATGGTCTTTGCCTTGTCGTCCATCTCGTCGGGAGTGCCGGTGAATCCTTGTAATTCGTGACTAAGACCGAGGATGATGGTGAGCGGCGTGCGAAACTCGTGGGTGATGTTGGTGAAGAAATGTTCGCGTAGTCTACTCATTCGCTCCAGGAGTTGATGACTGCGACGACGTATTCTGCTCATGTAGACAAGGGCTGCCACGACGAGCAACAGAATTGCAATCAAAGCGATACTTACGATGAGAATGATGCGCTTTTCAGTATGTTCTCGTTCTTTCTGGTGGGCCATCTCTTCGGTTTTATATTTCACGTTGTAGCGGCTCACGTTCTGTTCCATTTCGTGATGATAGATAGAGTCTTTCAGCGCAGCATAACGCATGGCCTGACGGCTCGCCTCTGTGGGGTTAGTGTCTTTGAGCGCCTCATACAGTCCAATCCTCGCCCTGCTTTCGTTGTAGAGGTCTTTTCTGGCGGCAAACACCTCGGCTGCTTTTTCGAAATATTGTGCAGCCTCGGCATGTGCTCCACGACGATTGAGCAGCTCGCCCATCTGGTTATGGCACACGGAGAGCGACAGCTTATTATCGGCCTTTTCCAATATCGGTATAGCACGTTTCACCGAGCGTTCGGCCTCGGCGAACTGTCCGAGCGACATCAGCGCATCTGTCATCTGAGAGAGACGTATGCCCACCTTAGCCGTGTTGCCGCGTGCCTGGTCGAGCTCATAGGCCCGGCGAGCATAGTTGAGTGCTTTATGTTTCTTTCCCATGGCGTGATAGATTTCGGATGCCATGCCATACTGGATGGCCATGCGGTTTGAATCCTGCGCGGCGGTACTGTAGCGTATGGCTTCGATGATATATCGTTCGCCGTCTTTGAGTTGTTTCGCAACCAAACATATACCGGCCAGCGTGTTGAGCGAACTGCTGATGCGACTTTTATCACCCCGACGCCGGTCTATTTCCAAACTCTTGCGTGTGTACTCAATGGCCTGCACATAGTCCGACCGCCGGAAATAGAACAATCCCACGGTCAGTCCACAGTCGCTTTGCAGCTGTAGGTCGTTACTTTTATAAGTTAGCGGCAAAGCCTTCATGGCATAGTATAATCCTTCGTCGTTATCCTGCGTTTCATAGAAATATTCGCCGGCCCAGTACCACACTTGCATATTCAGACTATCGATTGGCATATCGGGCGTAACGTTGAGCAAACTGTCGGTCATTTCCTCTCGATAGAGTAGGGCGAAGATGGGCTTGGCTGCAGCGAAACGTTTCTTTCCGCTTTGCCTGTTGAAGTTGTTCAGCAGTTGCTCCATCTTCTTTCCGCGCTCCGAGGCGTTGATATTTGCAGTCGATTCAACCTGCTCTGCAACTTTATCCGTGCTTTCCTTATTATTTTCACCGCAGGAAGCAAACAGAAACAGAGCTGCGAACAAAGCACATAATGCCCTTGTAGTCAAACGGCATATTTTGCCATGATGAATGTCAGGATATTTACGAACAGGCTGTAGAGCGGCCTTATAGCCACTTTTATAGTATTGCATAAGGATGATTTTTATTTCCATTGTTGAATAAGCCATTCAATAGCCATGTTTTTTACTTGCATGCAAAGGTATGGAAAGCTCCATAACTATGTGATTTCGTGCTAAGACGATGCGATGTATGCCTTACGGCCGAGTTGGCATCCACACGGGGAATCGGGCGGAGTTCGTCCCAAACAGACCCTGTTTTGCGCTACAGAGTGCCAGCGCTCCAAAACAAAATTGTTGATAGTATCCGCGCACAACTTTTATGATGCATCAACTCACTGTATACGCTAAAGAAACTGATTGGAATCTCCCACAAGAGTCTTTTCACCGCCCCAGGCATGCGTCTGTAAAAAATACTAAACCTATCATTGCTAAACGCCTTGTTTGTAATGAGCCACAGCGTTTCGATGCATGATTATGATAGGTCGACTGGGTACAGAATGCACGATTATGATAGGTTTTTGATTGATTTTGAAATACCCCTCCGTCTACCCCACACATAATTTTGCGACATAGTATTAACAGTAAAAAAATAGGCATCAGCCGACAAGTCTTTTTGTTCATGTCGAAATGATAATGCCGTAAAACAAGACTAATATGAAACAGCAATCGAACCGTAAACAAAGTAATCGACAACGAGAAAGTTTGGAAATATTGGAAGACCGTATGCAACTCCTCGAAACCATTCAAGAGATGATAGACATTGAGTTCGAACGTCGTGAGAATATACAAACAGGCGGTCATTCCGAAAGCGATACACCCTGTTCGTCGCTGGACCCTCCGCCAAAGGACACTCTGTGGAAGCGCATCTGCAGTCTTTCTTTTTCTAATCTATTTGAAGCAAATCATTCAATTCTACAAACGCCCGAGCCTCCGACACGGCGTTGCTCCGAAAGGAGTCTTAACAGGGAGGCACAAATAAAACAATGAAACACAATAATTTCTTTGCGCGTGCGGCAAGCAAGGCTCTTGCCCTCGCAGCAGCAGTGAACAACCAAGACTCTCATTCTAAACTATCCCACTCTTAACAAATCAATCAAATAGGAATAAAAAGACACTTTTTCATCCTACAAACGCCCGAGCCCCCGATACAGCGTTCCTCCGTCTTCGCGACAGAGATTTCACAGGGGGGCGCAATAAACAATGAAACAAAACAATTTCTTTGCGAACGCGGCAAGCAAGGCTCTTGCCCTCGCAGCAGCAGTAATGATGTCGCTCGCCTTTGCGGCCTGCGGTAGTGACAACAACGACGATGGAGGCGGCAAAACGCCCGACACGCCCGAACCCAAGGCGCAAACCGTCACCCTCGACGGCAAGGAGAAACCCATCCTCAAGGCCGAATACGAAGACCATACCGACGGCAACTACAAGCTCTACCTCAACCTCTCGGCCGACGGTAAGGAAAGGGTGACGATCTGCCTGAACAAAGACCTGCACATCACCGGTAGCCCCATCGACCTGACCAAAAAGGAAAAGGAGCACGACGGAAAGTGGTATTGGGTGGCAGACTACCACAATCCCGACAACTCCCTATTCACCAATACTTACGGCGACCCCGACAGTAATAGCGATCTCTACCTCACCGGCACGCTCACCGTAACGGGCGACCCTGCAACCGGTATCACCATCAAGTTAGAAAACGGGCGCGTAAAAGGCACCGACGGCAAGGAGCATACCATCACCCTCAGCTATAGCGGCAAGATGACGAAAGCTGGAAGCACGCCCGAACCCCCGACGCCCGAACCCAAGGCGCAGACCGTAACTTTCGACGGCACGGAGAAGCCCATCGTCAAGGCCGAATATAAAGACGAGGGCAGCGGCGACTACAGCCTCTATCTATACCTCTCGGCCGACCGTGAGGAAAAGGTGATAATATTTCTGAACAAAGACCTGCACATGACCGGCAGCCCCGTCGACCTGACCAAACAGGAAAAGGAGCACGAGGGAAAGTTCTATTGGACGGTAAATTACTATGGTGCCGACGGCAAGCGAATCATTGATACTTGGGGCAAGCCCGGAAGCTCGTATCCCGTCTTCACCACCGGCACGCTCACCATGAGCGGCTCGCCCACGGGTACCATCAACATCAAGCTCGAAAACGGCCGCGTGAAGGACAACGACGATAAGGAGCACACCATCACCGTGAGCTACAACGGCAAGATGACGAAAGCTGGAAGCACGCCCGAACCCCCGACGCCCACACCCACGGCCGACACTGTGACTTTCGACGGCACGGAGAAGCCCATCGTCAAGGCCGAATATGAAAATTATAGCGCTGTCAACTACAGACTTTTCCTCTACCTCTCGGTCGACCGTAAGGAAAAGGTGATCCTTTATCTGAACAAAGACCTGCACATGACCGGCAAGCCCATTGACCTGACCAAAAAGGAAGCGAAACACGTCGGGCGCTATTGGGCGGTAGAATACTATGATGCCGACGGCAAGCGAATCATTGATACTTGGGGCAAGCCCGGAAGCTCGTATCCCGTCTTCACCACCGGCACGCTCACCATGAGCGGCGACCCCACGGGCACCATCAACATCAAGCTCGAAAACGGCCGCGTGAAGGGCAACGACGATAAGGAGCACACCATCACCGTGAGCTACAACGGCAAGATGACGAAGAAAGAGTAGATGCCGCCCCGAGCGGCGGAAACGCCCCAAAACCATCTGATGCGCGGCGCCCACAGGCGTCAAAAAACGATAAGTGCCAGAAGCGTCGTGCGCCGAGCAAGCTCCGATAGGGGCATCAGACCACAGGCAGGCGGTGAAGCCCGTAAGGGCGCAACCCCTGCACAGTAGTCGCCCAATCAACCCAAGCCCCAAAGGGGCGGCGGAATACCAAGTTAATCGGCAAGTGCCGTTCCCAGCGGCGGGCAAATGCCGTTCCCAGCGGAGCCCAAGTGTCGTTCCCAGCGGAGGATAAGTGTCGTTCCCAGCGGAGGCCGATTGCCGTTCCTAGCGGAGGCCGATTGTCGTTCCCAGCGGAGGCCGATTGTCGTTCCCAGCGGAGGTCGATTGCCGTTCCCTGCGGAGGGCGATTGTCGTTCCCAGCGGAGGGCAAGTGAATTTAACAAGATAAGTAATAATCATTTTAAAAGTAAAAGCTATGATTCTACATGAGATTAAAAAAATTGTGATGCGTATAGGCAAAAACAAAGGTAAAACAATGTATTTCGCATCGCCCCTGCCGCAAGACAGGACTACAACCCGACAGGTGGAGGACTACATCATCAACCTCACCTCGCTGTCGCGCTCCGACATCCGTTCGTGCATCACCGCGCTGGCTGAGGTGCTGCGCAACGAAATGCTCGCCGGACACGCGGTCGACTTCGCCGACCTTGGTTCGTTCAAGGTCATCTCCACCGGCAAACAGGTGGAAAAGGAGAAAGACGTAACCACCGAAACGCTCAAAAAAGCACGCGTACAGTTCTTCCCCAGAGCCGAACTGCGCGCTATGGCCGAAAAGGTGCAGCGCATCATCCAAAGGTCTGACGAGAAAGAGTGACGCGTCGGAACCTGTAGGCTGTTCCGCCCGCCCTTTCTCCTCCCCCTCCCGCGGTTCGCACCACAGGAAGCAGGCGATGGAGAGAGGCGCCGGGCAGATCTCAAAACAATTCAACCCAAACGCCCGCGCCCTCGATACGGCGTTCCTCCGTCTTCGCGACAGAGATTTCACAGGGGGGCACAAATAAAACAATGAAACACAATAATTTCTTTGCGAACGCGGCAAGCAAGGCTCTTGCCCTCGCAGCAACAGTGATGATGATGAGCGCGGCGTTTACCGCCTGCTCGAAAGAGAACAACGAACCGGAACCTCAGCCCACACCCAAGGCCAACACCGTAACCCTCGACGGCGCAGAGAGACCCATCGTCAAGGCCGAATATAAAGACGAGGGCGACGGCGACTACAGCCTCTACCTCTACCTCTCGGCCGACCGTAAGGAAAAGGTGAAATTCGAACTGAATAAAGACCTGCACATCACCGGTAGCCCCATCGACCTGACCAAAAAGGAAAAGGAGCACGACGAGTGGTATTGGTCGGTAGATTACTATAAGCCCGGCGACACTGAGCTCATCAATACTTTCGGCGAGCCCGGAAGCTCGACTCCCGTCTTCACCACCGGCACCCTCACCGTAAGCGGTTCGCCCGAGAGCACCCTCAACATCAAGTTAGAAAACGGACGCGTGATGGGCGAAGACGGTAATGAACACACCCTCACCGTGAGCTACAGCGGCAAGATGGAGAAGTATGTAGAGCCTCAGCCCGAACCGAAGGCCAACACCGTAACCCTCGACGGCACGAAGAAGTCCATCGTCAAGGCCGAATACGAAGACAAGTACGACGACAACTACATTCTCCATTTCTACCTCTCCGACGACGGTAAAGAAAGGGTGAGCTTTGAACTGAACAAAGACCTGCACATCACCGGCAACCCCATCGACCTGACTAAAAAGGAAGCGGAACACGACGGAATGTGGTATTGGGGGGTAGATTACTATGGTGCCGACGGCAAGCGAATCATTCATACTTACGGCATCCCCGAAAACTCGATTCCCGTCTTCACCACCGGCACGCTCACCATGAGCGGCGACCCCACGGGCACCATCAATATCAAGCTCGAAAACGGACGCGTGAAGGGCAAAGACGGCAAGGAACACACCATTATTCTGAACTATAACGGCACGATGGAGAAGAAAAAAGATACCCCTCAGCCCGAACCGAAGGCCAACACCGTAACCCTCGACGGCACGAATAAGCCCATCGTCAAGGCCAAATACGACGACAGAGGCAAAGGCAACTACTGGCTTTACCTCTACCTCTCGGCCGATGGTAAGGAAAAGGTAAAAATCGAACTGAACAAAGACCTGCACATGACCGGCAGCCCCATCAACCTGACCAAAAGGGAAGAGGAGCACGACGGAAAGTGGTATTGGTCGGTAATGTATTATAAGCCCGACGACACTAAGCTCATCTATACTTACGGTGGGCCCGACGTCACCACGTACCCCGTCTTCACCACTGGCACCCTTACCGTGAGCGGCTCGCCCACCGGTACCATCAACATCAAGCTCGAAAACGGGCGCGTAAAAGGCACCGACGGCAAGGAGCACACCATCACCGTGAGCTACAACGGCACGATGGAGAAGAAAAAAGATACCCCTCAGCCCGAACCGAAGGCCAACACCGTAACCCTCGACGGCACGAATAAGCCCATCGTCAAGGCCAAATACAACGACAGAGGCAAAGGCAACTACTGGCTTTACCTCTACCTCTCCGACGACGGTAAAGAAAGGGTGAAGTTTGAACTGAACAAAGACCTGCACATGACCGGCAGCCCCATCAATCTTACCAAAAGGGAAGAGAAACACGACGGAAAGTGGTATTGGGGGGTAGATTACTATAAGCCCGACGACACTAAGCTCATCTATACTTACGGTGGGCCCGACGTCACCACGTACCCCGTCTTCACCACTGGCACCCTTACCGTGAGCGGCTCGCCCACCGGTACCATCAACATCAAGCTCGAAAACGGCCGCGTAAAAGGCACCGACGGCAAGGAGCACACCATTACTCTGAACTACAACGGCAAGATGACGAAGAAAGAGTAGATGCCGCCCCGAGCGGCGGAAACGCCCCAAAACCATCTGATGCGCGGCGCCCACAGGCGTCAAAAAAACGATAAGTGCCAGAAGCGTCGTGCACCGAGCAAGCCCCGATAGGGGCATCAGACCATAGGCAGGTGGTGGAGCCCGCAAGGGCGAAACCCCTGTACAATGGAAACGCCCCAATCAAATGAAGCCCCGAAAGGGCGACGGAATGTGGTCAGATAGCACAACCCCGAACGGCGGGGCAATCGGGAGCACGAGGAAATGGAGAATACGTGCGGCGAGTGAAATATGGCGGGCGACTGATGATGTCCGTCACCCCTTCGGGGTTCCCCGTCCGCGATGGTTCCGTTTACAGGGGTTGCGCTGCCGCTCCACCGCCTGCCTGTAATCCATCGCTCCTACGGAGCTCCCATTTCGCGATGGCACGTCGGGTTACAGGTTACAGAGGTACACCGCCCATATTCCTCACGGGCACTCTTAAGATAGAGGGCCGCTTAGGCGGCACCATCACCATAAATCTGAAGAATGGGCATATGATATGATCCGAAAAAAAGACAGATCACACCTTTACTATCAACTACAACGGACCTATAGCAGAGTATATAAAGTACTAACTCCCGATGAGGCTACGCCAACAGACAGAAATGCCTTATGGTCGTCGGCAACGACCCGGAGCGACATACTGTGAGGTGAAAATAATTCTCCCACGCTCCTTTGCGTTTGTATAGGAGTGTGGGAATAATAAAATCGGCGGAAATGTTCTACGGTTATTATTGAACGTATAGTGTTGATGAAGACATAAAATAGGTTCTTGATAAACTAAATACTAAATTTGCACGCGAGTTGTGAAACTATGAATACATGAGTTCGGTATAAAAAGTGGTGGAATTAGGAATTGTTGGTCTTCTACACCTGCAGAAACGTAGAGCCAGGAGTATAGAAGGCTTTATTATACCGAATTAATGTATGAATAAGATTTACAAACGCTCTACCCCCCTCACGTAGAGTATTGCATTAGAAGGAATTTCAAAATAGAAAAACAACAACTATAATGTACAAACAATTATCTAAAACCAAGTACACGGCATTTATAGCCCTGTTCATCATTCTTTTCACTCTGCCACATAAGGCTTGGGCACAAGTAGATTACGACCTTGAGATAGCAGGTACGAAGGTAACCTCCGATAACTGTAACGACCTCTCTGTGATAGATGGCATAACGGGTACGGCGGTCTATGATCCTGCTACGAACACACTCACCCTAGATAATGCTACTATTCGTACAACTGCCACATATGATAAAGGCATAGGACTTTGGAATAAACTCAAACGTCTCACCATCCGACTCATTGGTGAGAATTCTATCATCTCCGAACAAAGCATGGGTTTGTATAACCATATCAGCCGTACCCTCACCATTACGGGTAGCGGTAAACTTACAGTGAAAGGCTCACAGACATCAGAAGAAGAACTTGACCAACGAGGTATCATCAACCGTGGAGTACTAATTGTGAGCGACTGTACACTAGAAGTGAGCGGCGGAGTGACTGGCTTGTCATCAGGTTATTGGAGGTTTGTTCGCTGTAACATGCGCATTAAGGGCGGCGGTATCAATACCGACAAGTATAAAGGGAGTATCAGTTACGTATGCGATGGAATTCCCGATTTCAAAGGCTGCAAAATTACAAGCCCAAAGAAGTTCTATTGGAAGAAGTTCCTAGATGGTGAAAAAGTGCGCTTCTCACTCTTTGGAGACGACGATAAAGTGGTGACCGACTGGGTAACCATCGAATCCACTCCCTCCGATTATGATCTTATGATAGCTGGTCGTAAAGTAAACACAACCAACTGCAATAACCTAAGCGTAATAGATGGAGTGAGTGGAACTGTAAAATACGCCCCCGCTACGAACACCCTAACACTCTCGGATGCTACCATTCATACCACAGCAGAAGAAACACTCGGGCTAGGTATTAAGAATCAAATCGACGGTCTGATAATCTACCTTGTTGGAAACAATACCATAATATCTGATAATAGTGGAGGAATCAGTAATGGCCCGAAAAAGAATCTCACTATCACGGGCGAAGGCAAACTCATAGTGAATGGTTCGACAACTGGTAAAAAAGGCTATCGCTACGGTATTTTTAACCGAGGCGATCTCACCGTAGACGGCTGTACGCTTGAATCAGTAGGCGGATTAACCGGTCTAACTGCCGGCCACTGGAAATTCGTAAACTGTACCGTTCACGCACAGGGTAGTGGCAGTACTGGCGACTCATACGACGGAACTTTCGGCTGGTTATGGGACAAAAAGCCCGAATTTGTTGGTTGTTCTATCACGAGCCCAGCAGGAACATACTGGAAGAAATTCGAAGACGGTGGCTACGACTACTACTCTCTATTCGGTGCAGATGGTAAGGTCATAACAGAACGAATAACAATCTCCAAGGAGAGCACAAAACTCATCACTCAGACAACCGACGTTCCTGTATCAAGACGCGGTATCTACAATCTAATGGGCATGAAACTTAACAAACCTTTCGACCAACTGCCTGCTGGTGTCTACATTGTAGACGGTAAACAAAAGGTGAAGAAGTAAAAAGATGTTGAGTCGTTGTTAGCTTTCTAGACTACAAGCGTGCCAGAAAGGATTTTATCCGTATTGTTTCCGCTGTTGTGGCAAATCTTCTCTACCTTTGCGCGCATTAAATACCATATTTAATTAAGAATGGAATTTACAGCAAAGCAAATTGCCCAACTTATTCAAGGTCGTGTAGAAGGCGACGATGAAGTGACCATTAATACATTTGCCAAGATCGAGGAAAGCAGGCCCGGAGCTATCTCGTTTTTGGCAAATCCTAAATATACACACTATCTCTACGAAACGAAAAGTTCGGTAGTTTTGGTCGATGAAGACATAACCATAGACCAACCGGTTAACACTACTCTTATTCGTGTTCGGAATGCTCGCGATTGTGTGGCAAAGCTCCTTCAGCTCTATGAAAGCATGAAACCCAAGAAGAACGGAATTGATTCGCTAGCTTTCGTTTCGCCTAAAGCTAAGATAGGGAAGGATGTATATATAGGTGCTTTCGCTTATATAGGTGACGGAGTGGAACTGGGTGACGATTGTTTGATTTATCCGCACGCCACGATAATGGATAATTGTAAGCTGGGCAAAGGTTGCATCGTATATCCCAACGTGAGCATATACCACGAAACGCACTTTGGTAACAACGTTACTATTCATTCGGGAAGCGTCATTGGCGCCGATGGATTCGGATTCGCTCCCAACGAAGAGGCGGGAGGCTATGATAAGATTCCGCAGATTGGTAATGTTGTAATTGAGGATGATGTTGAGATTGGTGCTAATACTTGCATAGACCGTGCAACAATGGGAAGCACAATTGTTCGGAAGGGTGTTAAGCTCGACAATCTTATACAAATTGCTCATAACACCGATATCGGCAGAAACACCGTTATGAGCGCGCAAGTTGGAATAGCCGGCTCGACCAAAGTTGGAGAATGGTGTATGTTCGGCGGACAGACAGGCATATCGGGACACATCGAAATAGGTGATAAGGTTGCGCTAGGCGCACAATCGGGCGTTCCGGGTAATATTAAGTCGAACCAAAGACTGATTGGTACTCCTCCCATGGAACAACGCAAATTCTTCAAATCGCAGGCACTGATTCGCCGGCTCCCCGAACTGCACGAACAAATCAAGACCCTCCTGAAAGAAGTCGAAGAACTGAAAAAGAATAAATAAACATACATGGACACAGCAAAGCAAAAAACGCTGCGGGGGAGTTTCTCCCTTTTCGGAAAAGGTCTGCACACAGGACTCAACCTTACGGTAACTTTTAATCCGGCACAGGAAAACACAGGATACAGAATCCAACGCATTGACTTAGAAGACCAACCAATCATAGAAGCAGTTGCAGAAAATGTAATCGATACACAGCGTGGCACTGTGCTCGCAAAGGGCGATGCGCGAGTTAGTACTATCGAGCATGGAATGGCGGCGCTTTATGCAATGGGAGTCGACAACTGCCTGATACAGATTAACGGTCCTGAGTTTCCGATTCTCGACGGCTCGGCAGCAATGTATGTCGACAAGATTAACGAAGTGGGAATGGTTGACCAAAATGCACCGAAGGATTATTACATCATCCGGAAGAAAATAGAAATAAACGACGACAACGGTTCCATTATAACCATTCTACCTGACGAACAATTCTCTATAACAGCGATGTGTTCGTTCGACTCGAAATTCATCAGCAGTCAGTTTGCAACGCTCGACAATATTGAGAAATTTGCAGACGAAATAGCTCCTGCCCGAACATTCGTATTTGTGCGCGACATAATGCCGCTGCTCAAAGCCAACCTCATCAAGGGTGGTGACCTCGACAATGCAATTGTAATTTACGAACGGCAAGTTCCGCAAGAAACCCTCGACCAACTGGCCGACCTGCTGAAAGTACCCCATATGGATGCTGAAAACATTGGCTACATTCAGAACAAACCACTCATTTGGGACAACGAATGTACCCGACACAAACTGCTAGATATTATAGGAGATATGGCCCTCATCGGCAAACCTATAAAAGGTCGTATTGTGGCAACACGCCCTGGACACACAGTTAACAACAAGTTTGCTCGACTGATGCGCAAGGAAATTCGCAAACACGAAGTGCAGGCCCCAATCTACGACCCGAACGACGAACCGCTAATGGACAATATACGTATTCGCGAACTCCTTCCGCACCGCTATCCCATGCAGCTCGTAGACAAGGTTGTGGCGATGGGCTCTACGAACATCGTCGGAATCAAAAACGTGAGTAGCAACGAACCTTTCTTCCAAGGGCATTTCCCGCAAGAACCTGTTATGCCAGGTGTTCTGCAAATAGAAGCAATGGCACAATGCGGTGGCCTTCTAGTTCTCTCGCAAGTTGAAGAACCCGAACGCTGGTCGACTTATTTCCTTAGGATAGACGACGTAAAGTTCCGTCAGAAAGTAACACCCGGCGACACGCTCCTGTTCCGCGTAGAACTCCTTGGCCCGGTGCGCCACGGCATTAGCTCGATGAAAGGCTATGTTTTTGTTGGCGAGCGCGTTGTGGCCGAAGCAACGTTCACCGCACAGATTGTAAAGAATAAGTAAAAACGAATTATATTATAAATGAATAAGATTAGTCCTTTAGCCTTCGTACACCCCGAAGCAAAACTCGGCGAGAATAACGTCATCGGCCCGTTCTGCTACATTGACAGAAACACTGTCATCGGCGATGAGAACATTCTTCAAAACAGCGTTACACTGAACTATGGTACGCGTCTTGGTAGCGGAAACGAAATCTTTCCCGGAGCAAGCATTTCTACCAAACCGCAAGACCTTAAATTCAAAGGCGAGGACACAACCTGCGAGATTGGCAACAACAATTCCATCCGTGAGAACGTCACAATTTCGAGAGGCACTGCATCGCGCGGCATAACTGTGGTGGGCAGTAACAACCTCCTTATGGAAAACATGCACGTAGCCCACGATTGTATTCTCGGCTCGAATCTTATAATCGGCAACTCCACCAAATTCGCGGGTGAAGTAGTTGTGGACGATAACGCAATCATTTCGGCCACCGTTTTGGCCCATCAATTCTGCCGCGTGGGTAGCTACGTGATGATTCAAGGCGGAAGCCGATTTTCGCAAGATATTCCGCCATACATCATCGCTGGGCGAGAACCAATCAGATATGCCGGGATAAATGTTGTAGGCTTGCGTCGTCGCGGCTTCTCTAACGAGATGATAGAACTTATCCATGAAGCCTACAGAATAATCTATAGCGAAGGCACGCGCGAAGAAAACATTCAGAAATTACGCTCTACCCTCAAAATAACCCCTGAGATAGAATACATAATCGACTTCATTCAATCTTCCAAGCGAGGCATAGTTAGATAAAAAACTTATTCTCATAACATTTTTATTATCTCCGGTTCAGCTTAATCTCGAGCCGGAGATTTTCTTTTTCGTTATGTTCTGCGGGTAGGGTTGGTACGCTTAATTAATCTGCTCTTAACGAAGATATAATTTTGAGATGCTATAATTACGTGAATTCGGTTTAAGAATCTGCTTAATATTTTGGAGAGGAAATAGAACTTAATACTTGGCATCCGATTCTCTCTGCTTTGATGTTTAATAGATGTCAACTCCGGGCGTTAGCCCGCATGTAGGGACAGGCTCCGTGTCTATTCGTCTGTTCATCCGTCAGGATGGAATAAATATCCCGCCCTCCGAACAGGATGGGAAAATATTATTCGGTCGGTAGACTGAATTGGCATTGTTATCGGACAGACACGAGGTCTGTCCTTACATGTGTAGCCTCTCGCAAATTCGCTCAATACCCATGCGGCCGATGGTTGAGAGTGGGTATTTCTATTAAACTGAACTTATGTATAATTCTACTTTGCGGTCTGGAGGCTGTTTTCGAAGGTTCCGGAAATGGCCGAAACGCCTTGTTTTAGTGAGGTTCAAGTTTTCTCTGGAAAACGCATACGTGTGCGCGAAAATTTTCTCACCGCGCTATCTCCTAGAATTTACCTTGCATCCCCCGAGAAATTACTCCCGAGTCCACGTGTATCTACTCTCCTATCCCCGAGCGATTACTCCCGTACTCCATTCTATTTATATACGGAGTCCCTTCTATTTACATAGTAAGTTGTATTATAGACATACTGGAGAAATTGAATTATCATCGTGATGACACAAATTTATCATCAC
>ERZ773067.171-NODE-171-length-41890-cov-9.710338_pt1 | contig 41890 bp, 38 predicted proteins | sample MGYA00580622_ERZ773067 | MGnify/ENA primary metagenome ERZ773067 (study PRJEB29015, sample SAMEA2737998) | human oral metagenome | biome: human oral; feature: human-associated habitat; material: dental | place: China | collected 2113 ...
GAACCCACCAAATATTCAGACGAAAAAATCACAGAGAAATCGAAATTTCTCTGCGCCGCGGGGGCGATGGAATATGTAGCTATGTAACTCACGGCGGCAAAGGTATATTATTCAATTCGTTTTCACAAAATACAAGACTGCTTTCTTGATTTAGAACAAGGTGGAGGAATTTAGATTAAATCGTGTGAGGCGCCTGCTGAAAGAGATTTTTGGGGTTAAGACTTCTGCAAAAGACAGTGATTGCAAATGTTCAATATTCATTAGAGACGAGTAGTTTGCGAGCAAACTCTATCATAGTGTCGCGGCCCAGGAGAAAGTCTTTTTGCAGAAGATTCAGTTTGTAGTCGGGGTCGATACCGAATTCGGTTAGAGCGCCGGTACGGTCGAACATCGGACAAGCAGAAAAACGAACGCCCCATCCATTAGGAAGCTCGCTAGAGAATGGCATACCCGAACCGCCGCCAGTGCGGTCGCCTACGACTCGAACATTTGGGAAACATTTCATGTATTTCACAAATTCGTTGGCAGCCGAGAATACGCTTCGATTCGTGAGCACCACTACTGGCTTTTGCCAACGAATTCCGCGGCCCGGATGAAGAATTTGTTGCTGCATGGGTGAAAAATCGTCATGTCCACGACCTGTTTTATGCTGCATGTAGCCTACAAGGAGAGATTCGTTGGTGAAGCGGGCTGCAAGTTCTTCGGCGTTACTTATCGAGCCGCCGCCATTGTTGCGAATGTCTACAATCAGGCCGCGGCAGGGTTGCAGATAGAGCATTATTTCGTTGAGATTGCTCGAACCGATTCCGCGCTGAAAACTGGCGCAGCGCAGATAGCCGATGTTGTCGTCTAAGATGGTGTAATCCATTCCGCTAGCCAGGAAATAATCGTTTTTGAGATATCGCCTCAGAAGTGAGTCTGAAAAGTTTTTAGGATAGTTTTCGCGCCACGCCCAATAGCGTGCAATGTCGAATGCCGTGTAAAGATTCACGTGTCCGTCGCGAAGTTCAGAAAGCATGTTAGCCATGATTTCGAATTGTTGTCGCTCGCTGAGAGAGTTGTTTATTTGTGCCGAATATTTCGCGTGAACAGAGTTCCAATCGATTCTTTTTTGCGAGAAGAAGCAATAATGCTCGTCCATTATTTTCCAGAGAGCTTCGAGATTGCCGCGCGGATTATTGTCGGGCGTTTCGTTTGTTATGCATGACGAGAAGACGATGCTCAATGCAAAAACGACTAGAAGAAGATTTTTCATGGGATTATGTGTGTGATTGAGAATTTTCGCACTATTCCAACGAGGAAGAGGTGGCTCCAGGCATGTTGTTTCAAACCATTCACGGATGATTGTCGGATGTCGGTCATATATCCGAGTCGTACGGTTGTTCGGGCTACCGTGAAATCGAGTGTGAGTTGTTGGCGGAGCGATGGAGTTGAAAAAATAGTCGTGGGAACGATATTACGGTCGTAATTTCCGCGCGAAAATATTTCGTAATAGCTCTGGCCGTAGTTAGGTGAGAACATCAACCCTCCGAGTGGGAAATGGGCTTCCCATCTGGCTTCCATCGGCAGGTTAAGAAGTCGGAAAGGGTATGCAGCGATTATTCCGGCTTCAAGGTTTGCCGCGAGATAGGCTTGTGCGATATTGTTTGTATTTCGGGTATTGTAGAGGAAACCCAAGGAAGATTCGAGTCCGACGCCGGCTCTGATTTCAAGTTGGCGTCGTAGAAGAAGATAATTACAGTCGTAGGCAAAGGAGTATAGTGCTCCGATTTCGTTTCCATTGCCGGTGCTATTATTCATCTTTGCGATGTTTGCTTGATGATTCACAGCGCGTGAGATTCGGCTTCCATTTTCGCGAACGGTTTGCGAAACGAATCGTAGTTCGGAACCGGTGTATTCCTCGGCCGACAGATAGGTGTCGAGTCTGTTTGTAAAGCCTAATCCGAGTATTCGCGCGGTGGTTATTATTTTTTTGCTCTGTATTGTATCTTGCGCCGCCGCGGTTAGGGCGAAAAACAAAATAATGAGGAGAAGCGCACTATTCTTCATCGGTTTTTTCAGAGAAAAGATTCAGCTGACCGGTTATTTCGTCGATTACCTGTTGCTGACTCTTACCGGCATCCGGGTCGAGGTTTTCTTCGTTTATTTCGTTTCGAGGCTCATCTTCAGTCTCGGGTTCTGGTTTCCGAATTGGCTCCAACTCTTCTACTTTAGCCACGAGCCAGGTTGAAAGTCTGCGTCCTTTAGCTTTAAAGCTCTTTACGCCCACGAATTGTTCAGCGTCGACCTCTTCGGTTCCGCGCACGGCGTCGGCTCCTCCAAAGGTGATGCGAATCATTGGGTTTTGTTCGTCGGTGAGAAGCAGAAGTTTTGATTCCTGATTTTCGCCCATGAAATTTTGATGTCGGCGTGTGTTTTCCATTTGAAAACGTTTGAGATAGGCATATCCTTGATTGTCGGCATCCAGCAAAACGGCTGTCCACACCTTGTCGTGGTCGAACTTTTCTATATAAAGAATGTTTTCTTCATAATGATTCGTGGGCTCGATGGAACTTGTGTAGAACGAGCCATCCTTGAGTACGACAAGAATATTATCGGTATCGAAGAACTCTCCGAGGAATTTTCCGTGTTCTTCATAATTTATTCGGTTTACATCGTGGTCGAACCACACCTTTCGTCCTCCAAGTGTGGAGTGTCCGTGGTTTTTGAGCGAAATTCGGTGAACGCTTCGTTTTGTGAGCAGGTTGCCTTTTGAATTACGCCCTTTGATGGCTAGTTTCGAGAAGTCGTAGTCGAGGAATATGTTTTGATTTCGAGCTCGCGGAATTGGGTCGAGAGTTATTTTGAGTGTTTCGGCCTCTCCGTTCGGATTGGCTGTGAAATACATTATTTTCGAGCCTTCGACGCCTTGCGTAATGTTATATTCTTTATCGCGGGTGATTGACGTAACGTTGAACCTTTTTATATAGCATGGTCCGTCGCGTCCGTCGCGATAAACCACGTTATAAATTGTTCGTTTGTCGTTCTTTTTGAACACCTGCACGTGCAGAACTCCTTTTCCGATGAACACTTTATCGGCAATCTTAGTCACCTTATATTTTCCATCTTTATAGAAGATTATCACGTCGTCCAGATCGGAGCAGTTCTGTACAAACTCGGCTTTCTTCAATCCTGTTCCGATAAATCCTTCCTGACGGTCGATGTAGAGTTTTTCGTTGGCGTCGACCACCTTTGCGGCTATTATTGTGTCGAAACTTTTTATTTCGGTGAGTCGCGGATGCTCGGAGCCATATTTTTCTTTCAGGTGCAGGAACCATTCGATTGTAACTCGCGTCATTTCCGACAAATCCTTGTCTATCGCGGCTATTTCGTCTTTTATTTTTTGAATTAGTTCATCGGCTTTGTCTTTATTGAATTTCAAGATTCGTTGCATCTTGATTTCGAGCAGCCGGAGTATATCTTCGCGTCCAACTTCACGTATGAAGTCTTTTTTGAACGGTTCGAGTTTCGAGTCGACAAATGCAACTACTCGGTCGATGTTTTTCGCCATTTCGAACTCTCTTTCCTTGTATATGCGTTCTTCGATGAAGATTCGTTCGAGGGAGTTGAAGAAGAGTTGTTCCAGAAGTTCGGTTCGATGAATCTCCAATTCTTTGCGGAGAAGGTTTTGGGTGTGGTCAACCGAATGTCTGAGTACGTCGCTCACTGAAAGGAAGACGGGTTTGTTGTCGGCAATGACGCAACAGTTGGGCGATATGCTGATTTCGCAATCGGAGAAGGCGTATAGCGCGTCGATTGTTTTGTCGCTCGACGTGCCGGGCGAGAGGTGGAGATGAATTTCGACCTCGGAGGCTGTCATGTCTTCAACTCGCCGAATTTTCAATTTTCCTTTCTCCACGGCTTTGGTTATCGATTCTTGCAGCGAGCTGGCGGTTTTGGTGAATGGAACTTCGCGAATTACGAGTGTTTTGCTATCCAGTTTTTCGATTTTCGCTCTCACTTTGAGTGTTCCGCCCCTTGCGCCGTCGTTATATCGGGAAACGTCGATGCTTCCGCCTGTGGCGAAGTCGGGAAAGATTTTGAACTCTTCGCCGCGAAGATATTTCACGGCCGAGTCGCAAATTTCGTTCAGATTGTGGGGTAGAATCTTCGACGACAGTCCGACGGCAATTCCTTCGGCGCCCTGGGCTAGTAGGAGTGGAAATTTTACGGGCAGCGTGATGGGTTCTTTGTTTCGGCCGTCGTACGACAGTTGCCAGTCGGTTGTTTTGGGGTTGAACACCGTTTCGAGGGCGAATTTCGACAGTCGCGACTCGATGTAGCGTGGTGCAGCGGCCCGGTCGCCGGTAAGAATGTTTCCCCAGTTGCCCTGTGTGTCGACAAGCAGATTCTTTTGTCCCATTTGCACCAGCGCGTCGCCGATTGAGGCATCTCCGTGCGGATGGAACTGCATTGTGTGTCCAACGATATTGGCCACTTTGTTGTATCTCCCGTCGTCCATTCGTTTCATGGAGTGCAGTATGCGACGTTGCACGGGTTTCAATCCGTCGTCGATGCTAGGCACGGCGCGCTCCAGGATAACGTAGCTTGCATAGTCGAGGAACCAATTCTTATACATTCCCGAGAGATGATGCACGGCCGAGGCATCGAATCTATCGGTTGGTTTATAGTCGGAATGTTCGGCGTCGGTTTGTTCGTCGAACGTGTTTTCCATGTCAACAATTTCTTCGTCCATCTAGTTTCGAATCTTATTTTTTCAGTTTCGTGGAGGCAAAATTACCCATTCTCCCCTCAAATCACAGTTTGAACCGTCCCAGGTCGCCCTTTTCGCGCACCCAATGGCGATAGCGCAGCGGTGAGGTCTTAGCTTCGCGTTGCATGAAATAAAACAGGTTACTGGTTGTGCCCATCGCGCTATAATTGGCTACTTCGGGCATGGCGAGGTCGGTATAGCGAAGCAAATCCATGGCCACTTTTACTCGCCATTTGTTCACAAACTGCACTCCCTGTATTCCGGTGAGAACAAACAAAATGTTGTGAATGTTGTGTGTACTGAAACCATATTTCTTATAAGTACCCATTTCGCCGCTACTCATACCAAGCAAAAACTCGTCGAGCACATCTATTCCCGTTGGATGAAGATTGCGCTCAATCGGAACATAACTTATATTGCCATCCGGGTCGTAGACGCGCTTCTGTTTGAAAGGCGTTACATAGAGGTCATCGAAAGTGTATTGCGAACCTTCACAATATTCGTTCTTGCGGGGCTTTGAGGTCTTGGTTAACTGATTTTCGAGAGTACTCGAATCGTTGAATTCCTTATTATCCATTTTTTTTAGACATTAAACGTTTACGGACAGCAAAACTAACCCATTTAAACGAGCTCGACAAGCGTAGAGAAACAAAAAATCAAAAAAACCACTCGATTATAAATTTATTTTTCATAAAAAATACCTGTAATTTACAGTAGACAAGTATTGATATAGAAAAAACATTTTTTTCTGGCAAAACACATTTTCGGCTATAGAGAAAACTCTTTTTTCTCGTAAAACACATATGCAGCTATAGAGAAAACATTTTTTTCATGTAAAACAAATATGCGGCTATCGATACAAATGTTTTTTCTCGTAAAACAAATATTTGGCTATAGAGAAAAATCTTTTTTCATACATAATAAACTACTAGCTACGAAATAATCGGAATATTATCAAATAAAAACGATTATACTACCGAAAAACCACTCCTCCCCCACTCTACAAACGTTTTATCTGTCATAAATCAATAAAATACGGCAATTCACAGATTCCTTCTCCCATAATTTGGTTCTCTCGCACAATCAATCTTAACTTTGCCACAGAAAAATTTAGGATAAACAATTCAGATTATGAAGAAAACAATTTTAGCAGCCATCACAGTTATGGCATTTATCACACCTTGTCACGCTCAATCAGACTCAATCATTTCTGCAATGAAGCAGCAGAAAAAAGTTCTGGAACTTAACACCGAACTCACAAAGACTGAAATCGAATATCAAAAAGCAGTCGACAAAACCTTCGACCTCGAAAGAGAGGCAGCCGAAGCAAACGCCGAAGCAAACGTAAGCAGGCCAGTTGGATATTCAACCCAAAACGCCGCCGAAACAGCCCAATACGCCAAAGAGCGAGTGAAAATGCTCAAAAAGGTGAAGAAAGCAAACGCAAAACTGGCATGCAGTAGGAAAAAGGTTCGGAAACTCGACAAAAAGAAAAAAGCCATCAAAGCAAAACTCGCAAAAATGGATCGGCGAGTTAAATACGTCAGTCAATAACTCATAAATAAAAAGGCTTCCAATCGCGGAAGCCTTTTTATTTGCCGTTTACACACTAATATTTAACTTTGCAAACACAACTTCACAACGATTCTGACTAAATAACTCTGCGGGCAAAATCAATAAAACAAAAACCCTGAAGCGGAGGCTATTTTACCGGATGAAACAACCTCCGTTCGCAAAACAGAGGGAGAACGAATTGTTTCCCAACCAAGCCTCCATATTTTCTCAGACTCAACCAATCCCACCCCCTCGTAAAAAAGAACGACACTCTACCCCACTCCATCCTCATTCAATGAATAATCCAAAATACGACTTCCTCATCGTTGGCGCCGGCCTCTATGGCGCAGTGTTCGCCTACCAAGCCAAAAAGGCAGGAAAACACTCCCTGGTGATAGACAAACGCACACACACAGGCGGAAATCTTCATTGCCAAGAACTCGAAGGCATAAACGTACACAAATACGGCGCACACATCTTTCATACATCCAACCGAGAAACGTGGCAGTTCGTAAATTCGCTCGTGGAATTCAACCGATTCACAAACTCACCTATAGCCAACTATCAGGGAAAACTATACAACCTGCCCTTCAATATGAACACATTCAACCAAATGTGGGGCACAAAAACACCCGAAGAAGCCGAAGCAAAAATAAACGAACAACGCAGCGAAGCACTCGAAAACATCAAAACACAAGGCATCGTCACACCACGCAATCTGGAAGAACAAGCACTCACACTAGTTGGCAAAGACATCTACCAACGACTCGTAAAAGGATACACAGAAAAACAATGGGGACGAAAATGCAGCGAACTACCCGCGTTCATCATCAAACGACTCCCAATTCGGTTCACCTTCGACAATAACTACTTCAACGACACCTTCCAAGGCATCCCAATCGGCGGATACAACCGATTAATCAACACAATGCTGGAAGGAATCGAAACACAACTCGAAACCAACTATTTTTCCGAACGAAACTACTTCAACTCCATCGCCAAAAAAATAATATTCACAGGACAAATAGACCAGTTCTACGATTATCGCTTCGGAAACCTGGAATATCGAACCGTACGCTTCGAACACAAAACACTACAAACACCAAACTTCCAAGGAAACGCCGTAGTAAACTATACCGAAGCATCCATACCCTACACACGAATAATCGAACACAAACACTTCGAAACATTCGGACAGGATGTCTATAAAAATCCCCATACCGTAGTATCACACGAATACCCACAAGAATGGAAACCCGGAATGGAACCCTACTATCCCGTGAACAACCAGCGAAACACAAAACTCTACGAACAATATCGTAGTCTTGCCGACAACGAAACAAATGTCATCTTCGGCGGTCGACTGGCCGAATACAAATACTACGACATGGCACCAATCATCGAAAGAGCCATTCAAACCTTTCAAAACACACAACGATGAATCAAGACATCATAACCGTCACCTCACCACTCTTGCCCAATCTCGATGAGTTCCAAAAACTCCTCGAACAAATCTGGGAAAGCAAATGGATAACCAATAACGGGTCGTTTCATCAACAACTCGAAGAAGCACTCTGCAAATATCTAGGTGTACCCTACATAAGCCTCTTCACAAACGGAACCCTGCCCCTAATCACAGCTCTGCAAGCCCTCCACATCACAGGCGAAGTAATAACAACACCCTACAGCTTCGTAGCAACAACCCACGCACTTTGGTGGAACGGAATCAAACCCGTCTTCGTCGACATCGACCCAAAAACAGGCAATATCGACCCAAATAAGATCGAAGCCGCCATAACCCCACGCACAACAGCCATCATGCCCGTACACGTCTACGGAAAACCATGCGCCACCGACTCCATCCAGGAAATAGCCGATAAATACGGCCTAAAAGTCATCTACGATGCCGCCCACGCCTTTGGAGTCAAAGTGAACGACCAAAGCATCATAAATGCCGGCGATATGGCAACCCTCAGCTTCCACGCCACCAAAGTTTTCAATACCGTTGAAGGCGGAGCACTTGTGATGCACGACGAAAAAACAAAAAAACGCATCGACTACCTCAAAAACTTCGGATTCGCCGGTGAAACAGAAGTCGTCGCTCCGGGCATCAACAGTAAAATGGACGAAATTCGCTCAGCCTATGGGCTGCTGAACCTCCGCCAAGTAGACGCCGCCATCGCCGCACGCCGTCAGGTAGCCCAAACCTATCGCACAGCTTTACAGCATGTCGAAGGCATATCTTTCTGGAACGACATGCCCGGCGTTCGCCACAACTACAGTTATTTCCCCATTTTCGTCAACTCCGAAAAATACGGTCTCACCCGCGATGAACTTTACTTCAAAATGAGATCCCAAGGTATCTGGGGACGCCGTTATTTCTATCCCCTAATAAGCGAGTTCTCAACCTACCGTGGATTACCGAGCTCCACCCCCTCCAACCTCCCCGAAGCCACCCGAATGGCCTCTTCCGTCATCTGCCTTCCAATGCACCACAATTTAAGCGAAGAAGACATCCAAAGAACCATTGATTGTGTCACTAATATTTAAATCCCATGAAAGTAGGAATCATGCAGCCTTATTTTATGCCGTATATCGGCTATTGGCAACTGATAAAAGCTGTAGATAAATATGTTGTATACGATGACGTGAACTATATAAAGGGCGGATGGATAAACCGCAATAATATCATCCTTGATCGAGAACCGAAACGCTTTACAATCATACTTAAAGGCGCTTCACCAAATAAGAAAATAAACGAAATAGAAATCGGCGACGACTTCGGTAAATTTCTCAAATCAATAAAGCTCAATTACTCAAAGGCACCGTTCTTCCATGATGTAATGCCTATGTTAGAAAGTATCTGCTCGTTTAAAGACAAACAATTAGGATTGTTAATCTATAACAGCATAAAAGAAATTTGCTCCTATCTGGGAATCACCACAGAAATACTTCTTTCATCGAAACTGGAGAAGAATAACTCCCTCGCCGGAAAAGATAAAGTGTTAGATATTTGTCATCGACTAGATGCAACGGAATATTATAATGCTATCGGCGGTAAGGAACTTTATAATAAAGAAGAATTTGCATCACACGGTATACGATTATCCTTCCTAAGAACAGAGTTCACGGCTTATCCTCAATTCAGTACCTCATTCATAAAAGGATTATCAATAATTGACCTGCTGATGTTCAATTCAATTGAAGATATGCACAGACATCTAGATAATTTCATTTTGGAATAAATCATGGAATATATTTTTCAAACTTATGCTTAAAGGAGAAACTATTTATCTACGAATGTTAGAACCAGAGGATTGGGAACTAACTCACAAATGGCATAATGATACAGAACTTCAACGTCTAACATGTGGACCTATACGTATTGTATCAAAAGAAATCGAAAAAACATGGGTCAATTTGAAGACTAGTAATAATCGTGATGAATTATATCTTGCAATATGCCTAAATTCTGATAATAGTATGGTTGGCTATATATCTGCAAGCAGGATAGACCATTTAAATCAATCCTGTTTTTTATCTGGAGTTGTTATTGGTGATAAAAGATGCCAGGATGGAATCGCATTAACAGAGTCACAACTATTAATTATCAACTATCTATTTACCCAAATGAATATGTATAGAATAACTAGTGATTGTTTAACAATACATACATTTTCTAATGCTTTACTTCAAGCATTATATTTTCAAAAAGAAGGGGTTGAGCGCAGCTCTGTTTATAAAAATGGTAAGTTTAATGACGTTTGCCTTTACTCCTTGTTGAGAGATGAGTATTTACAACATTTGGAAAATGGAGACTACAATGTAAAAGACTTAATAAAGAATATCTTCTCTCATTTCAAGAGGATTAGGAGAGAGGACAGGAATAGATAAATTAAGGTATATATAATATGAAACAGAAAATTCTAGAAATAATCAATAAGATTCGACTAGTCAAAGGTTTGGCGCCTGTAGAGCAGTTGAAAGAAGAGGATAATCTTAGAGAAGATATTGGCTTTAGTTCATTCGATCTTGCTGAATTAACCGTAAATATTGAAGACGAGTTCGACATAGATATTTTCGAGGATGGATTTGTCAATACAGTTGGCGAAATCTACGCGAAGCTGAAAAAGTGATGAGTAACTTCCTGCACTGTAATAACCAAAAATATTCGTATGCTATGCTGCTGGAGGAGATTCAGCTGCACAAGGAATACTATCCCTATCATAAGGCCGATACACTCTTCGCGTTCTTCGCAAATCTGGTAAAGGCAATTGCTACGAACCAGCCTTTGGTGCTGTTGGATTCCGATCTGTCAATTTCTGAAATGTCGGGCATAGACCCTGTGCTTATCAACAAGCCGGTGGCACTGCCCAAATACTCGTTTAAGCATATCGACGAGCTTATAACGGCTATGCAGAAATCTACTTCCACGATTACGATTTTCACATCGGGGACAACCGGACAGCCGAAACAAGTAGTTCATTCCATCGACACGCTCACACGGTCGGTTCGCACAGGCGATAAATATCGGAATCAGGTGTGGGGCTATGCCTATAATCCCACTCACATGGCCGGCTTACAGGTATTCTTTCAGGCTTTCGAGAATAAGAACACGCTGGTTGATGTGTTCAACGACAGTCGGAAAGAGGTATATCGAAAGATTGCCGAGTATGGTATTACTCACATCTCAGCCACCCCCACATTCTATCGTTTATTGCTGCCTGTTGAGAAGGAATATCCATCGGTTGTTCGTGTGACATTAGGAGGCGAGAAGTCGGATACGCATTTGCACGAAGAGATACACAGGATATTCCCGCAAGCAAAGATTAACAACGTGTATGCTTCCACCGAAGCGGGCACGTTGTTCGCAGCTAAAGGCGAATATTTCCAGATACCGGAAAGGAATAGAAGCCTGTTCCGAGTGGTAGACGACGAGTTGTTGATTCATCGTTCCTTATTAGGCCAATCAAATAGTTTCGCTTTCGATGGCGACTATTATCATTCGGGCGACCTGATAGAATGGGTGGATGAAGCTGTCGGGCTATTCAAATTCAAAAGCCGAAAGAACGAACTCATCAACGTTGGAGGCTACAAGGTAAATCCGCAAGAGGTTGAAGAGGTTATCAACAGCATTCAAGGCGTGCGTCAATCCTTGGTATATGGTAAAGCCAACGCCATACTTGGCAACGTTCTTTGCGCAGAACTGCAATTGGATGAAGGGGCGCAGCTCACGGAATTAGACGTAAGACAACAGCTGCAAAGCAGGTTGCAGGATTTCAAGATTCCCCGCAGAATAAAGTTCGTAGAGGCCTTTTCACTAACGCGAACAGGCAAATTAAAACGATAAGTAATTGGGGAGTGTATCACACTCTAATACATTACCGAATGGAACAAGTCCTATACCCGTGCTCGACAAGTCCTATACTTGTGCTCGTCTACTCCTAGGACAGGCAGTATCTACTCCTAGGACAGATGACGTCTACTCCTAGGACAGACAAGATATAGAATTACTCATATTCCAGAATAGAATAAAAAAGATGAACTATTTAGTAACAGGTTGCTCCCGTGGCGTCGGACTCGAGATATGCAGAGTGCTTCTGCAACAAGGTCATACCGTTTACGGTATTGCCCGCAGTTTCAGCGAAGAGTTTCAGAAGCTGCAAGGAGAATACCAAGACCGTCTATATTTCAAAAGCGTAGACTTGTCGGACTCCGATAACGTCAGACAATCTATTTTTAAAGACTTCGTATCGAACAAAGTACGCTTACACGGCTTCGTGAATAACGCCGCCATCGCTTACGACGACATTGTGACCAATCTGAACCTCGCAAAACTTCAAGCGATGTATGCCGTAAACGTGTTCACGCCGATGATGATAACCAAATATGCCATTCGCAATATGCTGCTGCATCACACCCGAGGCAGCATTGTTCACATCTCGTCCATCAGCGCCCACACCGGCTATAAAGGTCTGGCCATGTATGCCTCATCGAAGGGAGCTTTGGAGGCCTTCTCGAAAGACACTGCAAGAGAATGGGGCGAGCTCGGTATCAGAAGCAATATCGTGGTTCCCGGCTTCATGGAAACAAGCATGAGTTCCACACTAACCGAAGAGCAAAAAGACAGGATATACAAGCGCACTTCACTCAAAAAAGCGACTTCGATTAACTCCGTTGCCGAAACAGTGGCCTTTATCCTGAGCGATAGGGCACAGAGCATCACAGGACAAAATATACACGTAGATTCCGGAACAATATAGACATCGAGAAGATGAATCACGAAGCAACAAGAACAGAACCCATTGTTTCACCTACAGTTAGAAGTTCCAATTTAGAGCTGTTCCGCATCCTATTGATGCTAATGATTATTGCGCATCATTATGTGGTGAACAGTGAAATTGCAAATTTCTTCAATCCGACTCATCCCACAGCTAATATGTTGTTCATGACTTTATATGGATGGGGCGGAAAAACGGGTATAAACTGTTTTGTGCTAATAACCGGGTATTTCATGTGTCAGAAAAGCTTCTCGTGGCAGAAGTTTTTCAAGCTGGTTTTCGAAGTTCAGTTCTATACAACGGTTATATACTTGTTGTTTCTCCTTAGCGGTAGGAGTTTCTCATGGGGTGAACTCTATCAGATGCTCCTCGCTATTCCTTTGGGAGTTGGTCAATCTTTCGTCGGCTCGTTTCTATGCCTTTATCTGCTAATTCCCTTTGTGAATAAGTTGATACACTCGATGAACGAAAGAGAGTTCCGCTATCTTCTTGTTCTCTTGGTTGGAATATATTCCGTTATTGGAACATTCATCCCGTTCGGATTTTATGAGAATATCGCATGGTTCGTGGTGATATATTTAATTGGCTCCTACATACGCTTATATGGCATGCCTATATTCTCGAAACACAGCTTCCTATTCATGGCAACGAGCTTGATAACGGCAATGGCGAGTATTCTTTTGTTGTTCTACTTCTTCAAGTATAGAGGCATCAACACTAGTATTTGGGACACTTATTACTTTGTGAGTAACTCTAACAAGATAATGGCCTTGTTGTGTTCGGTTTCCATGTTCTTGTTCTTTAAAGATTTGAAGATGAAAAACAATCGTTGGATTAACAAGATTGCAACAGCCACTTTTGGAGTCCTTTTAATACATGGCAACAGCGATGCCATGCGCGAGTGGTTGTGGGGTGATGTGTTGAAGAATGCGTCTTTCTATAATTCGTCTTACATGTGGCTTCATGCCTTGCTATCCGTTCTGCTTGTATATCTTGTTTGTGTAGTCATTGATTTATTGAGAATCCGGTTTGTAGAGAAGCCCATATTTAAAGCATTCGATTCTCGTAAGAGTTCTCGTCCGGGGAATGAATAAAACCTACGTTGTTATTTGCGGATTTGCAGATGTCGTTGCCGGCGGACCGATATACTATCGCAACAAGATAATATATATGGAAGCGCAGGGATGGAATGTTGTTGTGATTCCAACCAGCGGCGGCAAGAAGGTTCTTATTCAAGGAATGGAGAGGTTCTTTGGGCCATACATTCCTTTTATACTCGACATGCCGAGCGAGTATAGCAAAAAGCAACGGCGTAAACTTGTCGATATCTTTAAAAGGTTCATTCCTCAAAATCAAGACGAAGTAGTTATTGAAACCGGAACAGACTACACCTGCTATTGGGGAGAAGCGCTTGCAGAGCGTATCGGAGCAAAGCATATCGTTATTTTTCTTGACGAACAAAACGAGCGGGTAGACGAGAAAGTAATCGGGTTCTATGAGTTTAAATATGCTCGCAGAGAGATGGCTTGCATCACCAATGAGGTGATGCAGCATTTCTTTAAGGGATATATGGACTTGCAACTCGATGAATGTCGCAGTTTGGCATGCTGTTGCCATAATTCGATAGAGGATTATGAACATCCGCTAATTAAGCAAATAGAGCGGAGTGAATACAATATCGGATATATTGGACGACTCGAAAAACCTTTCATTCCTCCAATAATTCAAGGGTTCATCAACTTTGCAGAAAGACATTCAGACAGTGCAATAACCGTCGTCTTCTTTGGAGGGGCATTCGAACAAAAGACAATCGACCGGATAAAATCTCAATTCGAGCCACTTCAAAATGTGCGATTAATCATCACCGGCTATCTGTTTCCGCTGCCACTGAAGGCTTTAAAGAAGATTGATGTATTCGTTTCGGGGGCTGGAAGTTCATTAACTGCCGCAAAAGCTGGTGTACGTTCAGTGATGATAGACATGCTAAGCTACGAGACTTTAGGATTGATGCTCGACTACGAGTTCAAAGAATACGCCAAATGTCCACTTGGAAACACCGTGGCCGATTATCTGGAATGGATTTTAGTAAAACAAAATGCCCCCGCCCCTTTACCCCAAAACTACGAGAACGACTGGCTATTCATTGAAGAGAAGTTTGCGGAGCACATTCAATTCATGGAAAATTCTGTCCCGACAAAAGAGTATTACGACATGGAGAAGCTCGGAGTTTCGAAGAAAAGAAGATGGAAACGCTTCTTCAGAACTCTCTTAGGACTCAAAGTCTATAACGGATTACACAACGCAGAAGCCAGGTTCCTGCTTTGGAAAGCAGGTCTTTCGCACGCTTAAACATCATCGATGGAGAAAGGAAACATCCGAAATAAAACAATCTCCGGAGTTCTTTGGGGCTTTATAGAGAAGTTTTCCATCCAGGCATTCGGGTTTATTCAAGGAGTAATCTTGGCCCGTTTGCTATCGCCTTCCGACTATGGACTAATAGCTATGGTCGGAATTTTCATGATGTTAGCCTATGCGTTGATTGATTCCGGCTTTGGTACGGCGTTAATCCAAAAGAAGAACCGAACCGAAAAAGACTATTCTACGGTCTTTCTAGTCAATGTCGGCATGTCATCCCTTATAAGTCTCATACTGTTTTTATGCAGTTCGCTTATTGCCGACTTCTACCATGAACCCATCTTGCAAAAGATAGTCAGTGTTTATGCCCTCCTCATCTTCCTCACATCTTTTGTAACCATTCAGGATGTAAGGCTTTCCATCCATCTGGAATTCCGCAAGAAGAGCATCATCAACGTAATAACCACCGTTGTTTCAGGCTTATTCGCCATCGCGTTAGCCTTTATGGACTTCGGCGTTTGGTCGTTGGTTTATCCTCTATTCCTCACCCTTTTGCTGAAATACATTCTTTATTGGTACTATCAGCATTGGATTCCCAAGCTGCAATTCTCCAAGAAATCATTTAAAGCCCTATTCGGGTTCGGCTCCAAAATACTCGCATCCTCCATCCTGGCAACCATCTTCGAGAACCTATATTCAATCATCATCGGAAGAGCATTCTCGGCTAAAGACCTCGGATATTATTCCCGAAGCGATGGATATGCAAACCTTCCAACCAAGACCATAACCGGAGTTGTCGAGAGCGTGGCCTATCCCGTACTTAGCGAACTTCAGGACGACGACGAAGCTCTGCTATCATCTTTCCGCCGAATGCTCCGTACTTCGGCATTCATAATCTTCCCTATAATGATATGGTTGGCAACACTCGCCAAGCCGCTCATCGTTGTTCTCGTCACAGAGAAATGGCTTCCGTGCGTGATATATCTTCAAATACTCTGTCTCGACCGAATGTGGTGGCACGTACATGTACTCAATTTAAGTCTATTAAAAGCCAAAGGACGCTCCGACCTCTTCTTCAAACTCGAAGTAATAAAGAAGATACTCACCATAGTAATTCTCATTTTGACAGTCCCGATGGGTATAGTCTACATGTGTATCGGCTCAGTTGTGGGTGCGATTCTTAGTATGATTATCAATTCTTATTACACAGGGCGCCTCATGAACTTTGGAATCATAAAGCAATTCCGCGACATGCTCCCCTCAATTCTTTACGCTTTCTCGACAGGAGCAGTAATATTTTTTGCAACAATATGGACTGAAAATCAATTTATAAGACTTGGTTTCGGTACCTGTCTCGGAGCTATTTTCTTTTTCACTGTAGCCTATTTAACCCGATCCAGAGAATTAAGGTATATAGTAGAAATCATCAAAAACAGAACATCAGCTATAACAAAGCATGAATAAGAGAATCGAGTACATTGACAGAGCAAAAGGAATAGCCATTCAATTGGTAGTGATAGGGTACCTAATGGCATTTCATTTCGCAGTCCGGAGACTGTTTTCTAAGGTTCTGAAAATGGTCGGAACGCCTTGCTTCAGGGAGCTTCTCGTTTCCTCTGGAAAATGCATACGGTTGCGCATAAATTTCTATACGTATGCCCGCAAATTTCTTCCCGTATAAAAATTTATCGGGATACGTATAGAAATTTATGCGCAACCGTATGTAATTTCAAAAGCACGCAGAAAGCCCATTATGAGACCTAAAGTTTCCGTCATTATACCATTATATAATGTACAGGATTTCATCGTGAGATGTGCTGAAAGTCTGTTCAAGCAAACATTAGATGAAACCGAATTCATTTTCGTGGACGACGCATCGACCGATAAAACCATAGAAATCCTAAAGCAATGTGCCGCAAAGCACCCTGTAAGGAATATTAAAATCATCCGCCATCAAATAAACTCCGGCTCGGCAACCGCCCGTAATAGCGGATTGGATGCTGCCCGCGGAGAGTACATAACATTTGCCGACGGTGACGATTGGTTAGAACCGAACGCTCTGCAGGAGTTATACGACAAAGCAATAGCCGATGATCTGGATATTGTTTATTGCAATTACTACGAAGACCGCGGACAATCCGTGAAGTTAATAGAGCAATATCGCGGTACAACCGGTAAAGAATGCGTCCTTGCAATGATAGGAATGCGCATGCACGGCTCATCCTGGAACAAGCTTATTAAGAGAGAGTTCATTCTGAACAGCGGGCAGAGATACATCAACGGATTAGACCTTTACGAAGATGTCGGCCTGAACGTACGCCTATTTGCCATCACTAACCGAATCGGTTTTATCAATAAGGCCTACTATCACTACATGCAAACTAACCCCAACTCCATCATCAGCACCATGAAAGGTAAACAACGCAAACGCGCCATGGAGCGGATTGGCAACATAACAGTGGCCTGCGATTTCCTGAAAACTATCGGATGGATGCAAGGCGACATAGAACGCGCCGCCAATGAATGGAAACTGATTGCCAAAAACGAACTGATTGAAAACAATAAAGTGTCCCTTCTCCGCTGGATTCTCACCTTCCCCGAAGCCGACCGTGCCATTTGGAAGAGTAAACAAATAACATTCAATCTGAAGCTATTGCTATCATCCCTGCATTACAGGATTATCCCTCTATATAACCTACAAAAGAGACTTACAAGTTTATTATAACTATAACTGTCGATATATATATATGAATATCTTATTCGATCATCAACTATTTTACAACAGATATGGAGGAGCTTCGAAATACCTTGTTATGCTTATGAATTCCATGCCTAAAGACTCATGGAAGACTACAGCATTATTCCCAATAAACGAATATGCAGGAAGCAAAGGATTGATGAAGACCTATAAGCAACATTTTCGAGGTCAGATAAGGCTTACGGAAGCTATAAATAATATATACACCAATTTATATCTACGACATGGTAATTATGATGTTTTACATCTAACTAATTTCAACACCTCCTGTTTCAAGGCTCTTGGAACAAAACCAATGGTTACGACATTTCATGACATAAACTTATCCACCCATCTTCCACAACCAGAGATGGTTGAAAAGCAAAGAAAAACACTTCGACGGGCCAATGCTATTATTTGTATAAGCGAGAATACAAAGCGGGATATGTTGAATATCTTTGAGATAGACGATAGAAAAGTACATGTAATCTATCATGGAGTAGAAATGCCCAACCTATCACTGTTGCCTAAAGAAAGATTTTTCGACTTCCCATATATACTTTATGTAGGAGTGAGATTAGAGTATAAGAACTTTCATAGACTTATAAAGGCATTCGCAATCATCCGAGAACATTATCCTGAACTGAAACTCGTTTGCACCTCTTTCCCTTTCACTGATAAAGAACAAGAGGAGTTTAACAAATTAGGGATATCAGAACAGATAATCCATATCAGTGCTTCAGAAGAACAAATGATCCGATTATACCGCGACGCACTATACTTCATATATCCCAGTATATACGAAGGATTTGGAATGCCCATCCTGGAAGCATGGAGTTGTCATTGTCCTGTGTTATTATCGAACACCAGTTGTTTCCCGGAAATAGCTCAGGAAGCTGGACTTTATTTCAATCCTGAAGACATTGACAACATTGCATACACCATGCAGAAAGCACTTGATGATTTAGAATTAAGAGAGAACCTAAGAAGATTGGGAGATAAGCGAGTGAAACTATTCTCATGGAAGAAATGTGCAGACGAACATATGAGGGTTTATAAGACATTAGTATAAGATGAAGGTATCGCTATAGCCGATTACATAGGTATCTGAAAAAGAGTCTATATAAATTGTGGAGTAAAATAAACTAAAGTATAATCCATCGTTGTCTATAGTAGGACTACATCTCATCTGTCCTAGGACTAGATACCATCTGTAGTAGGACTGGATATAGTCTTTAGTAGGATTAATATTGAAAAGCTTTCAGTAACAAATTAATTGAATGGATGTCTCAATAATCATCGTGAACTATAATACGCTTCGATTGACAAGGGATTGTATCGAAAGTATTAAGGAGAAAACGCATGGTGTGGATTATGAGATAATAGTTGTGGATAATGGCTCAACCGACGGCTCAAGGGAGCTGTTCGAGAATAATCGGGATGTCGTTTACATATACAGCGCAAAGAACGGCGGCTTCGGCTACGGCAATAACATCGGGATTAAGCATGCAAAGGGTAAGTATTTGCTGTTCCTTAACTCGGACACTCTGCTGCTTAACAATGCAATCAAGGAGTTTTACGATTATGCCGAAACGCATGCTCTGAAAGCGATATATGGATGCTACCTTCAAAAGGATGACGGGAGTTATAGCGGGTCGTTCCATTATTTCCCATCGTTCACGGTCGGCGATTTCATCAAAGGCAAGTTCTATAAGAAGAGTTACGCTCCCGACTACACCAACAAAGAAGTTGAGTGCATTTGCGGGGCCGATATGTTTGTTCCTCGCGAGGCGATTGCAGAAGCCGGAATGTTCGACGAGAACATTTTCTTGTATGGTGAAGAAGGCGAGTTGCAGCGTAGAATGATGAAGAAAGGCTACAAGCGAATGCTTATCAATACTCCGAAAATTGTTCATCTGGAAGGTCAGAGCATGGGCGAATCATACAAGAAGCTGACCATAAAAATGGAAAGTCATTTCTACATTCTTCGTAAACACGCAACATTCGCGAACTACTTTCTCCTTAGAATGTTCTACACTCTGCTATACACTGTTATTTGCCTGCCGCATTTAGGAAATCAGGACGCCCGAACATTTCTCAAATCTTTATATCTAAGATGACACTATCTTTTATCATCCCGCTATACAATTGCGAAGCCTATATTGCCGACTGTCTGAACGGCATATACGGCTCGGAGGTCGACGAGCGCGACTTCGAAGTAATCATCGCTAACGATGGGAGCAAAGACAATGGGCCGATGGTTTGTCAAGCATTTGCAAACGAGCATTCAAATCTTCATCTGATAAGTCAGGAAAACCAAGGAGCGTCTGCCGCAAGAAACGCTGGCTTAAACGTGGCTAAAGGCGAGTTCGTTTGGTTTGTCGATGCCGACGACAAATTGGTTCCCCACTTTTTCAGAAAGATGGTCGATGTAATGAAACACGACAGCACAACAGAACTGTTCTGCTTCAATCATTATCGGGTTTTCAAAGATCGAACAGACACTTGTATAGATTATGCCGAAGAGAAGACTATCGACGGCATCCAATTCTATTCGGGTAACGCATCGGGCTTCCTTTGGAACAAAATCTACCGGAGAGAACTGATAAGTTCAACCCGTTTCCTTGCCGGAACGAAGAACCTGGAAGATGCCTATTTCAACCTAAAGGTTATTCCGAAGGCCATTAATATCAGATGCCTTACCGACATCGGATATTACTATAACAACACAAACCAGGCATCAACATCGAAAGACCAGAGCCTGCGCAACCTCGTTAAATTAAATCAGGACAGTCTGACCATACACTGGGCCATAGCCAAGGACATTGCGCAGTGCAACGACAAGCAACGAGCAAGCATCTATAAAGAAATGCTCAACAAAAGCATAGCCGGTCATCTCTACAGTTTGATGCGCTTCTATTCGCCCGGATATTTAAGAAGAAACATAAACAAATATCGTACAGCCGATTTCTATCCCGTACCAAAGACAAGCCACCAGAGAACAAACAAGTTCCTGCTGCTGGCCAACCACAAAACACTATTCGTTCTTTTCACCAGGCTTTATAAGTTCCTAACATAACCCACGCATGATTCCATATCTAATCGGCTTCTTATTCATCTTTCTTTTGCTGCTCTACTCCTCTCCCGAAAAGCAAAAAGAACATCGCAAGCTGCTATACGTATGGTGGATATACGTGATGCTACTTTGTGCACTGCGCGACATGTTGGGCGGCTTCGACGGATATATCTACGGCGAAATATTCGATCTCACCGCAGAAGACCTTCGAAAAGGCATTCCTTTCAATCATACCTACACGTTCACCTACAACCCCACAGAATTGGGATATGCACTCTATAACGTGCTCATCGGCATCGTAGTGGAGAACAGATATATATTCCTCTTCGTTACATCGATAATAATATATGCCATTTTGGGGCGCCATATCATCAAGTACAGCAACTACCCTGTATACGCCTCTTTTATCATCTTCTGTTTGTTCTACTTCTTCACCTTCACCTATCTGCGCCAAGTCATGGCCGCATTGATAGCCTGGTATGCAATTCCATTCGCAATCAAGCGTAAGCCCGTACAGTTCTTTGCCATCGTGGCATTGGCAACCTCGTTCCATAACAGCGCACTGTTTTTCAGCGTAACCTATTTCGTCGTAAACCGACAGTTCACGCGCAGGCAGGTTGTAACCTATTTTGTCATCGGTTTGCTTTTAGGATTAACTCCTCTCGGCTCATTTCTGATGCAATTCGTAGGCGAAAACATCAACTCTCAAAAGACGCAACAATCATTGTCAGGAATCGGTTCAGCGCGTATTGAATACGTCATCGAAGCCGTGTTCTTCCTCTGGATACTCCTGTCGCAATACCGGAAGCTGCAAGAAAACAAGCAAACCATCGCCTTCCTCAACATCGCCCTATTGTTCGTGTTCACGCTGATATTCCTTGTGCGATTTTCAGACGGCGGCCGATTCAGTTGGTATTTCCTGATAGGCATTGCCGTTTCGGTAGCAAACATCTATGCGAAATCACCCAAAAGAGGCTTGGTTCGCATACTCACATTCTATGTTATGGGACTACTGTTCTTCCGAATCTTGTGGAGCTGGGGAATCCTACTCAGCCCCTATAAAACATTCCTTACCGACGGCGTCAGAAACGGCGACTTCATATGGGAGGAAAACGAATACGACCACCGTTACGACGACGACAAATTCTATAAAGTATGGTAACCGTTTTTACGCCGGTTTATAATCGAGCCAACACGTTGGAACGACTTTACTCGAGCCTGTGCAGCCAAACCTACAAAGACTTTGAATGGCTGATTGTCAACGACGGTAGCACCGACTCTACCGGTGAGGTTCTTGCAAACATCAAAAGCAAAGATCATTTCTTTAATATCGTCGTAATCGACAAAGAGAACGGCGGAAAGCACACCGCCATCAACCGAGGCATTAAAGAAGCAAAGGGAGAACTGTTCTTCATTGCCGACAGCGACGACCTGCTGCCCGACGACTCTCTGCAAATCATCACCCAAGAGTTTGAAAAGATAAGAAACGACGACTCCTTCTCCGGCATTTGCGGATTAGACCAGGATTTCTCTGGAAAGATAATCGGTACCGGGTTGCCTGAAGACGTTATAGACTGCCATCCAATAGAGATAAGCCACAAATATCATGTCTGTGGAGATTTGAAAGAAGTATTCCGAACAGAAGTCCTAAAGCAATATCCATTCCCGGAGGTAGAAGGAGAGAAGTTCTGTCCGGAGGTACTGGTGTGGTTCCGCATTTCCAGGAAATATAAAATGCGCTTCCTGAACCGGGCAGTCTATACGGCCGATTATCAGCCCACCGGAATAACGGCCAACATAACGGCCAACAGAATGCAAAGTCCAACGCTCAGCATGATGACCTACTCTGAAATGCTATCCCACCCTCTTCCGTTAACAGCTAAAATGAGAGCAGCTATAAACTATTGGAGATTCCGGTCTTGCCGTTCTCTGCATAAACATAAGCCTAAGATACCTGTTGTCTGGTGGTGGACACTTCCGCTAGGATTGTTTCTGCATTTGAACGACATCCGAATTCTAAATAATAATGGTTCGTAAACCTTCCAAGAGGGCTTCGAAATAAATTATGACGGCACTATCCAAAGGTTCGTTCCCCCAATAAATTATTATGTAATGACCAATCAACACTTACATGTAGCATTAGCATCCGATAAGAATTATGCGAAGTTCGTTTCTATTCTCATCGTTTCGTTGTTCGACAATAACCCGGACTTCAAAGACATAACCGTGCATTTATTGTCGAACGGAATTGATGATGAAACTCTGAACGAAATAAAAAAACATATCCCTCAAAACAGAGGCTATTTAGAGGTCTACGATATAAGCGATATTCAAAAGAGACTCGGGGTGTCGGTCCCTCCAACCATTTCCATTAGCTCCTATTCCAGATTGTTCCTCGGAACTCTTGTGTCAAACGACATCGACAAAATTCTTTATCTTGACACAGATGCCATAGTCAACGGTAGTTTCTTTGAGCTATGGAATTTAGAACTGGCAGCCTATCATGTAGCAGGTGTTTTAGACGACGTTTCCCTATATGCAAAATCAGCCATCGGATTAAAACCGGATTCAATATATCTGAATGCCGGCTTCCTTTTAATCAATCTGGCTCTTTGGCGACAAGAGGGTATGGAACGGAAAATACTGGATTATCTTTTGGCGCACAATGGGAAAGTCTATCATCACGACCAAGGATTAATAAACGCCGTTTGCAATAAGAAATACGTTCTCCCGGTAAACTACAATATGGTTACCAACTTCTTTGTATTTCCATACTCTAGCTTCAAGCAGACCCCTTTCTATACCGAAGAGGAAATGGAAGACGGCAAAAAGAACCCGGTATTTATTCATTTCACCGCAGGCGTAGCCAATCGCCCTTGGATGGAGAATTGCAAACATCCATTAAAACAAATCTTTCTGAAATACAAAAGCCTCTCTTCGTATAAAAACGAACCGCTTGCGAAAGATAATCGCCCCGCAAAACTAAAACTGTTGGCCTTCTTATATTACAATATCAGGCCACTCTACTACCTAGCTTTAAGAATTAGAGACGGAGTTAAAAAGTGAGAGTAATTATCGCTTCGACGAGTGGTCAGTCGCCGACCCCAAGTGGAGAGCCCCGACGGATACCCGCACCAAGCAAGCCCCGAAAGGACGTCAGATTACAGGCAGGCGGTGGAGCGGTAGCGGAACCCCTGTAAACTGAAACGCCCCAATCAAATGGAGCCCTGAAAGGGCGACGGAATATGGTCAGATAGCACAACCCCGAACGGCGGGGCAATCGGGAGCGCGGGGAAATGGAGAGAAATGGAGAGTGCATGCGACGGGTGGAACGTGCCGGGCGATTGATGGTGTCCGTCACCCCTCCGGGGTTCTCCGTTTCGGGTGGTTCCGTGTTACAGGGGTTCCGCTATCGCTCCACCACCTGCCTGTGATCTTGCCACCCCTACGGGGTTCTGCCGCTCAATTTAAGCGTCAATCGTCGTCTAACTTAAGCGGCAATCGTTGTCTAACTTGAACGGCAACCGTCGTCTAACTTAAGCGGCAATCGTTGTCTAACTTGAACGGCAACCGTCGTCTAACTTAAGCGATAAATGTCAACCCAACGAGCGGACAATCATCGCTTCGACGAGTGGACAATCATCGTTTCTAGCGGAGAGCAAGTATCGTTCCTAGCGAAGAGCAATCGTCGTTCCTAGCGGAGAGCAATCGTCGTTCCTAGCGAAGGGCAAGTGTCGTTCCTAGCGAAGAGCAAGTGCCGTTCCTAGCGAAGAGCAATCATCGTTCCTAGCGAAGGGCGACAGTCGACCCCGGTGAGCCCCGACGGGGCGACAGACCACAGGCAGGTGGTGGAGCCTGACAAAGCGGACCCCCTGTACAACAGTCGTCCAGCCAAACGAAGCCCCGAAGGGGCGACGGAATGTAATCAGACCGTACAATCCAGGGCCGCAATGGCGCAGGCTGACCGTACAATCCAGAGACGCAATGGGCGACGGAACGCAGGCAGGGGCGCAACTCCCCGACCGACGGGGCGGCAGAACTTTCACCTCAAATATTAAAGACTAAAAATGAGAATCATCATCGACCCCCGAGTGGAATACCGGTATTCGTCTTTCTACAGACTGGGCCTGTATCGACTCTTCGGCAGCAGAAACATAAACTACAGCGTCGGCCCGTTCTTAGACTTGGAATGCAACACAAACGAGCAGTTCGGCGCCGGTATGCAATTCATTCTTGTTGAAGACAACGGAACTGAACACAAAGTCTTCCTCGACATAAAAGACGTTGCAACCATCGAGGCCGACAAATACGAATGGGCCGACGTTTATGGCAAAGTGAACGTGGCTCTGGGAGAGACCTCGAAATATCCGAAGCTGATTGTCACAGGACCGGAGTTCGGCTTGAGAAACAGAAGCGCAATCGGCCTGGGTTGGTTCGGCTTGAAAAACTATCTGAAAGGTTGCAGACGCTCCAACATTCGGCTTAGCAGATACGTGCAAACCTACGTTTACCCATACATCAGACGGCGTTCATTGAAGGCCTACGAAAGGGAGTCTGCCGTTCGTCCGAATTACGTCTTTCATGCCTCCACGCTATGGTATAATGAGTTCGCCTCGACCGACACGAACATGTATCGGGGCGAGTTCCTGAAAGCTTGTAAGCAGGCCGGACTGGAGATCGAAGGCGGACTGTTCTATGTCGAAGGAGAGGCGCCGCTCAAGGAAATGCCAACCTATCCGAAGTACAAGGAGCTCTACAAGGATTTTATCTATAACCATCGCCTGTCGATGGATGCCTATATCGAGAAAACAAAACAAAGCGTCGTGGTGTTCAACACGCCATCTGTTTGCGAGTGCCACGGCTGGAAGTTAGCGGAATATCTGTGCATGGGCAAAGCGATAATCTCCACTCCACTAAAGCGCGAAATGCCGGGCGAAGGATTAATTCATGGCAAGAACGTGCATTTCGTTTCCTCTCCCGAAGAAATCTATCAGGCCGTGGTCGAGATAAACCAGAACAGAGCATATAGAGAACAGTTGGAACAGGGCGCCCGAGCATACTACGAACAATGGCTCGCTCCGCAAACAGCTGTTCAAAGGGTGATAGAGCAACTCGGAATTGAGGTAAAGGAAAACTTATCAGTATGAAGAAAATATCGGTTATTATTCCTGTTTACGGCGCAGAGAGTTACCTGCATACTTGTGTGGATAGTGTGCTGGAACAAACATTCAAAGACTTTGAAATAATATTAGTGGACGACGGCAGTCCGGATAATTCAGGAGCGATTTGCGACGAATACTCCGCGCAATATCCAAACATAACAACCGTCCACCAGGAGAATGCGGGAATAAACAAAGCCCGGTATTCAGGCGTTCGAAAGGCAACTGCAGAATGGATAACTTTTGTAGACAATGACGATACGTTGCCCGCCGATGCCCTTGAGCGACTTTATGCTCAAACAGCAGATACGGAGTTGGTGATTGGGTCGTTTAGAAAGCTCGAAGTTGCAGAGAATCTTTCTTTGGAAGAGTATCGGAAAGGCGTAATCGACTCTTCTCTCATTCCGCCGCAGCCTTGGGAAAAGCTCTATCGAAGGGAATTGTTCTCTGAAAACACTTTCGACTTCCCGAGAGAAATAGATGGTGCCGAGGATATGATAATGAGCATCAGGATTATGTTTTCCGTCACTCGTCCTCCCCGTTTCGTGAAAGAAAGCGTCTATAATTTCATGCGGCGTAAGTCCAGTGCATCGCATAAAATCAAGAAGACGCTCGACTATGAATATCTTTTTGACGATTGCCGTGTAGGTTCTATTCCCAAGGAAGAACAAGAGAAGTATATGTCGAGCATTCTCCGAAATCGTATAAATGGATTGATCGGAGTTGCGGTGAACAATCCTCTGGCTGTGGCACAAAAACAACATCCGTTTTTTGAAAGGATAAACCGCGACGTCGAGAAATACAACTACAAAACCAATCTCAAGGAAAAGCTGCTGTTGCATTCGCACTCTTCATTATTGATGAAAGCAATCGCTTACCAACGCATGATTAGTCTGTCACTTAGATACCGACTGCATTTATTACTTTCAAAACTAAAAAACAGATAGAATGAGTTTCAAGGATTGTTGGACTTACGTTCGCTCCGACCTGTATCGCATCACAGGTAATAAGAGTCTCAAATTAGGCGACCTGTTGCGTAACGGCTTCTTCGATATTGGTTTCCGATTTATGTTTTGGTTCAGACTGCAACGCCTTCCCTCTCCGTTTAATATCATTCCCAGGCTGATGTGCAGAAGTATTTCTAAAAGACACCATATCCTAATTGAGCGCGAAACCGAAATTGGATACGGATTTCGAATAGTGCACAGCGGCCCGCTTGTAATAAACGTATCGACGAAAATCGGTAACAATGTGGATATCTACCATTTCTCAACAATAGGAAGTATGGGGCTGAATGCTGCCACAATCGGCAACAATGTTTATATCGGTCCTTCCGTCTGCATTGTAGAGAACGTACATATAGGCGATAATGCAACTGTCGGAGCCGGTTCCGTTGTCGTTAAGGATATTCCCGAAAACAGCACAGCTGCCGGCAATCCTGCAAAGGTTATTTCAATGAAAACTCCCGGACGCTTTATTTGGCGACGATGGGAGTCGTGCTGAATTAACCCGACGTATTTTCATATCGAGAAACTATTGCTCAATGAGAATCCTGCAAGTAATTACGTCATTAATGACTGGTGGAGCAGAGCGACTCATCGTCGACATAACAAAAAGGCTCAGGGAATATGGGCACGTGGTCGACGTGGTTGTTTTTAACGGGGTGGAGACGCCGTTCATGCGACAATTGGAAAGAACCGGGTGCAGAATCTATCTGCTTTCCATCGGCGGGTCGGTTTATAACCCCAGATACATACTCGACCTGCGGAAAATTATGCGTGATTACGACATCGTGCATACGCACAACACCTCTCCGCAATTTTTTACGGCCATAGCGAGTGTGCTAACGAGCAAAATTGCGGCCGTAACTACCGAGCACAACACGTCTAACCGCCGTAGAAACAATAAATTGTGGAGACCGATAGACCGCTGGATGTATAATCGATACAGACATGTGATATGTATATCCGACCAGGCCGAAAAGAATCTCCGCGCACACCTCGGCACCAAGCATCACACGCCCATAACGACAATTTACAACGGTATCGATGTCGACGCATGCCATTCGGCTGAACCGATTGCAGGCATGCACCCCGCAAACAAGTTCGTTGTGGTGATGGTGGCAGCCTTTCGGAAGCAGAAAGACCAAAAAACGCTCATCGAAGCAATCGCGCAGCTTCCACAACAGGAATTTGAACTCTGGCTTGCGGGCGATGGAGAAACACGAGCCGAAATTGAGCAATTTGTTGTGGAGAAGAACCTTGCACAACAGGTTAAATTTCTTGGAAACCGAACCGATGTGCCCAATCTTCTGCATACGGCCGACGCGATTTGCATGTCGTCGCATTACGAAGGCCTTTCGCTCTCCAATCTTGAGGGCATGTCGGCCGGTCGACCCTTTATTGCGACCGATGTCGATGGGTTACGCGAAGTGACGGCGAGATATGGAATTCTTTTTCCGCACGAGGACGCTGCAGCTCTCGCAAAAATCATCAAGAAACTGCGCGATGACAAAGCATACTACCAAAAAACGGCCGAAGATTGCTATCGCCGCGCCTGCATGTTCGACATCAAGCGAATGATTGACGCTTACGAAGCAATCTACAGGCAAATTCTCAACCAAGAATGAAGAAGAAACTCCTGCGGCTCACCACTTCCGACATCAGTTTGGACTCGCTCATCAAGGGGCAGCTTCATTTCATGAGCCAATTTTATGAGGTTGTGGGTGTATCGAACAATACCGGCAAGCTCGAAGCGGTTGCGCAGCGCGAGAGAGTGCGAACGGTGGAAATTCCCATGCACAGGGAGATTGCACCACTCGCCGACCTGAAATGTTTATGGCTCTTGTACAGACTGTTTCTCCGCGAACGACCGTATATTCTGCATGCCAACACTCCGAAAGGCAGTTTACTGGCCATGATTGCAGGCATGTTCGCCCGCGTTCCGCACAGAATTTATACGGTTACGGGGTTGCGCTATCAGGGAGCCCGCGGAATGCTCAGAAAAGTACTCATGACGATGGAACGACTCACATGTTTATGCGCGAACAAGGTTATTCCCGAAGGAGCAGGCGTAAAAAAGGCCTTGGAAACCGACCATATAACCCGCAAGCCCCTGAAAATTGTGTTAAACGGCAATATCAACGGCATCGACACCGCTTTTTTCGCCCCAAAAGGCACTCGTGCAGAGCGCAGAACCGCCCTAAACCTCGCAGAAACCGATTTCGCGTTCATCTTCATCGGCCGAATTGTTGCCGACAAGGGAATGAACGAGCTCGCAACCTGCATGCGACGCCTGGAGAGCACTCATCCGCACTGCAAGCTTATTCTCGTTGGAAATTTCGAGACAGACCTCGACCCCCTCTCCGACGACAACGAGCAATTTTTCAAAACCGCCCCGAACATCCGCTTCGTAGGATTCCAAAACGACGTTCGTCCCTACCTCGAGGCTGCCGACGCGCTTGTTTTTCCCAGTTATCGCGAGGGCTTCCCGAACGTCGTGATGCAAGCAGGCGCAATGTCGCTCCCCGCAATCGTAACCGACATAAACGGTTGCAATGAAATCATCGTCGAAAGTCGGAACGGCCGGATAATTCCCCCTCGCGATGCCGACGCGCTTCATAAAATGATGCAATTTTTCGTTGACAATCCGCGCGAGATTCAAAAAATGGCCACCCAGGCCAGAGAAATGATATGCACCCGTTACGAACAACACGACGTTTGGCAGGCGTTGTTAGAGGAGTATCGCAATTTGGAATGAAAATCCCGCCGTTGCAATCTCCGGCTTTCCAAAAACGCTTCCCCACCACACTCTTGTCGGCTGCCCGAACCGAAAAAATTGCCCAGCAAGCACTCATGCTAAAACAAAGAACGAAAAACAACCCACTAAAAGCAATCTCCCACACTCATGTACAAACATTTTTTCAAAAGATTCATCGACTTCACCGTCTCCCTCACCGTTTTAATTCTCATTAGTCCTTTTCTCGCACTCATCACCCTCTGGCTACACTTCGCAAACCGCGGAGCGGGTGTGTTCTTCACCCAAAAACGACCAGGATTGCACGGCCGCATATTCCACGTTATCAAATTCAAGACCATGACCGACGAGTGCGATGCGAACGGTTGCCTTCTGCCCGACGAAAAGCGGTTAACCACAGTCGGCAAGTTCGTTCGGTCGACTTCAATCGACGAGCTCCCACAGCTCATCAACGTTTTGAAGGGAGAAATGTCCCTTCTCGGTCCGCGGCCCCTCCTTCCGGAGTATTTATCGCTCTATTCCCCTCATCAGGCCCGCCGTCATGAAGTTCGACCGGGCATATCCGGTTGGGCCCAGTGCCATGGGCGAAACGCAATCAGCTGGTCGGAGAAGTTCGACTACGATGTATGGTATGTCGACCACTTATGCTTTGCGGTCGACCTCAAAATAATTCTCAAAACCCTCCGTTCCGTCATCCGACGGGACGGAATATCAAAAAAAGGGCACGCAACCATGGAGCCCTTCAACGGAAAAAATTAAAATGAACAGACTCGCAATCTACGGCGCAGGCGGAATGGGGCGCGAAACCGCTTGTGTAGTAAGCAGGATTAACAAAAAAGCCCCAGACACCTGGCACTTAGTAGGCTTTTTCGACGACGGAATCCCAGCAGGCACAGCCACCGCCTTCGGCCCCGTTCTCGGAGGCATAGACCAGATTAATGCAGAGCGCAACCCCCTTGCCGTGGCCATCGCAATCGGGAATCCGCAAATCATCTCCCGAATCGTACAAGAAATTACCAATCCCAACATCAGCTTCCCCAACATAATCGACCCCACGACCGATTTCATGCACCCCGAGAGTCTGAAAATGGGTCACGGAAACATTCTCTGTCCCGGCTGCCGAATCTCGTGCAACGTAGAAATCGGTCATTTCAACATCCTCAACGGCGACGTAAGTCTAAGACACGATGTCACACTCGGCAGCTGCAATTCCCTCATGCCAGGCGTCAAAGTTTCGGGCGGCACAACCCTTGGCAATCGAAATTTTTTCGGTCTTGCATCCTCCGCCACACAATATCTCACCATAGCCAACGATGTTAGAGTGGGCGCAGGTGCAATCGTGATGCAAAACATCGCATCAGCAGGCCTCTACACCGGAATCCCCGCACAAAAAAAGAAGTAATATTATAAGGAGAATAAAATATGCAAAAAAGAATCCACCTCTGCTTAGCTCACATGAGCGGAAACGAAATGAAATTCATCCAAGACGCATTCAACACCAACTGGGTGGTGCCTCTCGGACCGAACGTGAACGGTTTTGAACAGGATTTAGACCGATTTTTACAAGACTCGCACCCAGAACTTGCCCAAAAACGAACCGTGGCACTATCCTCCGGCACTGCAGCAATCCATCTTGCGCTCGTTGCACTAGGCGTGCAGCCAGGAGACGAGGTTTTATGCCAAAGTTTTACATTCTGTGCCAGTGCACACCCGGTAACTTACGTCGGCGCGACACCCGTGTTCATTGATTCAGAGCAAAACAGCTGGAACATTGACCCTCTCTTACTCGACGAGGCTATAAAAAAACGAACAGAAACCACAGGACGAAAGCCCAAGGCTGTAATCGCAGTCCACCTTTACGGCATGCCCGCACAGCTCGACCGCATTCTGGAAGTCACAAAACGACACAAGATACCTCTGATTGAGGATGCCGCCGAAGGATTTGGCACTCGTTACAACGGCAAGCAAGCCGGAACGTTCGGAGATTTCGGAGTCCTAAGCTTCAACGGAAACAAAATGATAACAACCTCCGGAGGCGGAGCTCTCATCTGTCCCGACGAAGAAACAAAACAGAGAGTCATGTACTACGCAACCCAAGCACGAGAAGCCTATCCATACTACCAACACGAACACGTAGGCTTTAATTACCGTTTAAGCAACATATGCGCCGGAATAGGACGCGGACAAATGACCGTTCTCGACTCTCACATCGCACACCATCGCCATCTTGCACATCTTTATGCACAGGCATTTGCCGCAACTCCCGGAATCGAATTCCACGATAACCCATCCGCACACTCCGACTCCAATTTCTGGCTCAACACAATCACACTCTCACCCTCACTCCGCGTAAAAAATCAAGAAAAAGCCTATTCCGAAGCCATCACAACCGCCGTAGGAGGAGCAGCAGGCACAGTACACAAGGCCACGAGCGCACACACCGACTGCGAACCCAATCCCAACGTCGAAGCAATGCGAAAAGCACTCGACGAAGCCGGAGTTGAAAGCCGCCCACTATGGAAACCAATGCACAAACAACCAGTCTACGCCTCCAACCCCGCATTCACAAACGGCGTAAGCGAACAATTATTCAAAACAGGTCTCTGCCTGCCATCAGGACCCATGGTAACAGAAAGCGACGCACAATTCATCGTCCAAAAAATCAAAGAAAACATCATCTAGACCGATGACCATAAAACAAAAACCAATCGTGAAGCCACAACAACAGCTCGTTCTACAAACAATTCGGCACGCACTCTTCGCCTCCCAGCTATCAATCGATTCGCTCCCGGAGGCGAAGTTCGCATCAGCACTAAAATGCGCCAAAGAACAAACAGTCCAAGGCCTCTTCTGTGCATCCCTAGACAACAAAAACGTATCTCTCACACAGCACGACGCCATTCAAACATTCCTAACACTAGAGAGCGTGAGAAAAACTAACGAAAAAATCAATTTTTACACACTCCAGCTCACCGCACTTCTCAAAAAAAACAACATAAAATTCTTCATCGTCAAAGGACAAACCCTCGCCGCACTCTATCCACGCCCAGATGCACGCCTCGCAGGCGACATCGACTTCTATTGCTACCCGGAAGACGTCGACAAGACCATAAAAATACTAACCGACGAGTGGCATGTCAACATCAACCGCGGAGAATCCAACCAACATTACGCATTCACACACAACGGAATCCCATTCGAACTCCATTTTTGCCTGTTCCACTTCGTCGCAAGTCAAAACTCAACCTACTTCAACCACCTCCTACGCACGCAACCCCTCTCCACAATCCAAATAAACCACTCATGCATACCCACCCTCAACCCAACAATGAATTTAATCTTCACCTTCCTACATCTCTTCCACCATTTAATAGAACTGGGAATAGGTCTGCGGCAATTTTGCGACGTCGCCATGCTCTGCCATCGCACTCATGCACAAATCAACAACGCCCTGCTCACCGAAATTCTCGATCGTTTAGACTTCACCTCCGCATTCAAAGCCATCGGAACCCTGTTAGTCGACCATCTAGACCTCCCCGCCAACGAATTTCCACTACCTCTCACCAAGCACGACCGACGTAAAACACCCTACATCCTCAGAATCGTATTCAAACGGGGTAATTTCGGACAATACGGACGCACAACCGCCGTGCGCTCCGGACTCGGCTACTACATCGAGCAATCATTCATCAAACTCTCCCACTATTTCCACCTATATTCCCTCGCCCCCACCGAAAACAAAGCCGTCCTAACCAAAGAAATCCCCTCGAAAATACTCCACCTCCTCCGTCCTACGAAATAAACCCACTCAAAAATACTCCACCTCCCCCATCATACGAAATAAACCCACTCGAAAATACTCCACCTCCTCCATCATACGAAATAAACCCACGCCACCACGCCACACCTAACGAGGAGTGTTGAGATTTACCACATCTCAACACTCCTCGTTTCATTTTATCCCTCCCTCCCCAACACTCACACCACACACGACTCATTTTATTTCTCCCTACTCCACACTCTCACCACACACGATTCATTTCATTCCTCCCGTTCCCACTCTCCCACACACCTCAAGTCAAAAAAAATAGCATATCAGTATAGCCAACAGCCCATCGAGTTCCAAAAAAATAGTGAAACCCGAACGTTGGCATCAAGATTCTGCATTTTTTCAAAATAATTCCACTCATGCGCACTGCAGAAGTCGAAAACAAGACCTCGAAACCACTCATGCACACTGCACAAGTCAAAAATAAGACCTCGAAACCATTCATGCACACTGCACAAGTCAAAAACAAGGCCTCGAAACCACTCATGCGCACTGCACAAGTCAAAAACAAGACCTCGAAACCACTCATGCGCACTGCACAAGTGCTTTCTGTGAATCAGATTTAACATATGCAGACTGCACAAGTGCTTTCTGTGAACTAGATTTAACATATGCAGACTGCACAAGTCGATTATGTTAACCAAATTAACCATCTGTACACTGCACAAGTCAAATCTAGATCCAATTTTCCATTTCTGCAGCCCGCATGAGTAAAATCAGAATCCATAATCCCATTTGCCCAGTCCATACAAATCGAATCCACCATTAATTTTCCATTCAAGGAGTCATCATAAGTAGAATTTAGCCTTAATTTCCCATTCAAGGAGTCATCATAAGTATAATTTAGTCTGAATTTTCCATTCAAGGAGTCATCATAATCACCTCTTCACCCCAGAATTCCATTCTTGTAAACACCATACCCCAAAAATAAAGCTCCGGAACCGCACGCTTGCGATTCCGGAGCAAAAAATACTTTTTATTATTAATATAAGCTCTGTAAGAGAGCATTACAAAAGTATAAAAATAAACTCGTTTATACTTAGCATCCTTAATATTATAATTTTATTTAACTCTCACACCCTGCACAAGTGCGAAAAATCCTCATGAAACCACTAAAACTCAGCCGTCTTGGGCGTGCGGGGGAAAGGAATCACATCGCGGATATTCTGCATCCCGGTTACGAACAAAATAAGCCGCTCAAACCCTAAGCCGAAGCCCCCGTGAGGACACGTACCGTACTTGCGCGTATCGAGATACCACCACATATCCTTCATAGGAATATGCCGCCGCTCGATCTCGCCCATTAATTTGTCATAATTCTCCTCACGCACCGAGCCGCCGATGATTTCGCCTATCTGTGGGAAAAGTACGTCGGTTCCCTGAACGGTTTTATCGTCGTCGTTTATCTTCATGTAGAACGCTTTAATGTCTTTTGGATAGTCAGACATGATAACCGGACGGCGGAAGTGTTCTTCCACAAGGAATCTTTCGTGTTCGCTCGCAAGATCCATCCCCCAACTAACCTCATTTTCGAACTTGTGCCCACTGCGCGAGGCCTCTTCGAGAATTTTTATCCCCTCGGTATAGGTCAGTCTCACGAATTTTTCGTTCAGAATCCCCTTCAGCCGCTCAATCAAGCCCTTATCAATCATCGAATTTAAGAACTCGAGGTCATCATGACAGTTATCCAGCGCCCATTTCACACAGAATTTAATAAAGTCTTCCTCCAAATCCATCAAATCCTCTTTGTCGACGAAAGCAACTTCAGGTTCAATCATCCAGAATTCAGCCAAGTGCCTCGGAGTATTCGAATTTTCGGCGCGGAAAGTAGGGCCGAAGGTGTAGATTGCACCTAACGAAGTTGCGCCGAGCTCTCCTTCGAGCTGACCTGAGACTGTAAGGTTTGTTTTTCGTCCGAAGAAGTCATCATCATACTCAACTTTTCCCTCTTTTGCAATCCTGCCGGGGTCAAGAGTCGTTACTTGAAACATATTTCCAGCCCCTTCCGCATCACTTCCGGTAATTATCGGCGTGTGGAAATAGTAGAACCCGTGAGAATGGAAATATTCGTGAATAGCGATGGCCATATTATGGCGAATACGGAAAACCGCCCCGAAAGTGTTAGTCCTGAGACGTAAATGACCGTATTTTCGCATGTATTCGAACGTCTGTCCTTTCTTCTGCATCGGATAATCGGTCGGCGAGAGCCCATATACTTCAATCGACTCTGCTTTTATCTCCGACGTTTGTCCCTTACCCTGACTCTCCACAAGCAATCCTGTCACATTTAGGCATGCTCCCGTTGTGATACTCTTGATTATTTCGGCGTCAAAGCTGTTGGGCTCAACCACTATCTGAATATTTTTTATCGTAGAGCCGTCGTTCAGTGCGATAAAGTCCACTGCCTTACTACTACGGTGCGAGCGCACCCATCCTTTCACGTTTATTTCCTTTCCGAAATCTGTGTTGCTCAGTGCATCTATGATTTTTGTTCTTTTCATTGTTCTTGATTTATCAACATAATAATGGCGGGCGATCAGGGTTTCAATTATGCCCTGGTTTCGCTCGCCATCCTTACTTGTTTTTTCTATCTATTCGAAAGCACCCATGCGAAGCATGTCAACTTCCTGTTCTGTGAGGAATCTCCAATCGCCTCGACGTACGTTTTTCTTTGTCAATCCCGCAAACTGAACCCTATCGAGCTTCGTTACGCGATAGCCTAAGCTCTCAAAAATCCTGCGTACAATACGATTCTTTCCGCTGTGGATTTCAATTCCCACTTGCTTCTGATCTTTATCGCTTGCGTACTCAACAGCATCAGCTTTTACCTCGCCGTCTTCAAGTATTATTCCTTCAGAAATCTGTTGCAGATGCTGCGCAGTAACCGGTTTATCGAGGAACACGTGATAAACTTTTTTCTTCAGGAACTTTGGATGAGTTAGCTTGCTGGCAAGATTGCCGTCATTTGTCAGCAAGAGCACACCAGTAGTATTTCTGTCCAATCTACCAACCGGATAGATTCTCTCAGGGCATGCACCTTTGACAAGATCCATAACTGTTTTGCGCTGCTGTGGGTCATCGCTCGTAGTTACATAATCCTTTGGCTTGTTAAGTAGCACATAAACTTTCTTTTCCAATGAAACAATCTTGTCACGGAACTTCACTTCATCAGAACGCAGAATCTTCGTTCCGAGTTCCGTTACAACTTCCCCGTTCACGGTTATGCCTCCAGCCTGAATAAATTCATCGGCTTCTCTACGGGAGCAAACTCCTGCATTTGCCAAATATTTATTTAGGCGTATGGGCTCATTCGGGTCAATATTTTCTTCTTTGTATTCTATGCGCTTCTTGAGAGAGTACTTTGCATTAGGATCGTAACCGGGGGCATGCTGTAAGCGATTATTCGACTGCTGATAGCCCTGACGAGGATTATAACGATTCTGATAACTCGGATAGTTGTTATAGCCTTGGCGGTTGTTGCCATTGTAACGCTGCTGATATCCTTGTGGCTGACGCGGTTGCTGATAACCTTGACGCATTTGCTGATATCCTCCCTGACGCGGTTGCTGATAACCGCCGTCATCGCCATAACGCTGACGATATCCTTGTGGCTGACGCGGTTGCTGATAACCTTGACGCATTTGCTGATATCCTCCCTGGCGCGGTTGCTGATAACCTCCGTCATCGCCATAACGCTGACGATATCCTTGTGGCTGGCGCGGTTGCTGATAACCTTGACGCGGTTGCTGATAACCACCACCATAGTTATTACGTTGCTGGCGATAACCTCCGCGTTGTTGTGTATTGGGATTTTGGAGACCAGCTCCAAATCCTTCCGGACGGAATGCTCCATCTTCGCTACTACCATAAGCGCGTTGGGAATGAATGCGGGGACGCTGTGGACGTACCGGCTCACGATAATCTTCTTGACTTTCATTTGAGTTAACTCCATCACGGTTAATCTCACCTTGTTCTGTTCTGATTTCTTTCTTTTCTAATTCTTCTTCCATAGTTTTTTCCTTAATTGAATTATTCCAACCCTCCCGGTCGGAATTGAAAAACACTAATAATAAAAATTCACCTTATATGATAATTAAATATTGAATAGAGATGGGAGAATCACACGCCAGTATAGTTTTGGGGTGTGATTGTCATCAATTCTTCTCTCACCTCGTTACTAACGTTGAGGGTGGTAATAAAATTGTGTATGACTTCTTTCGTCATCTTTTCATTCGTTCTTGTTAAAGCTTTCAATGCTTCGTAAGGATTGGGATAGGCCTCACGTCTAAGAATTGTTTGAATTGCTTCGGCTACTACCGACCAAGAATTATCGAGGTCCTGCCTAAGTCTATCTTCGTTGAGAATAAGTTTGCGTAATCCTTTCAGGGCGCTCTGAATGGCGATTATAGAATGTCCGAACGGCACTCCAATATTACGCAAAACCGTTGAGTCGGTCAGGTCGCGCTGTAGTCGACTAACAGGCAGTTTCCTTGAGAGAAACTGAAGAATTGCGTTGGCTATTCCCAGATTACCTTCACTGTTTTCGAAATCTATCGGATTCACCTTGTGAGGCATTGCGCTCGACCCTACTTCGCCAGCTTTTATTTTCTGCTTGAAATAGTCCATCGAAATATACATCCACATATCTCTGTCAAGATCTATTATAATGGTATTTATTCTTCGGATAGCATCGAATATGCTTCCAAGATGATCGTAATTGCTAATCTGTGTTGTTTGCTGTTCACGTTGCAATCCGAGTTTTTCGCTTACGAAAGAGTTTGCAATCTCTTTCCAATCGTAGTGAGGATAAGCTACATGATGAGCATTGAAATTTCCGGTTGCTCCACCAAATTTTGCTGTGAGTTTGCATTGTTTCAGCAATGCAAACTGCTCTTCTAACCTGTAAACAAAAACTCCGATTTCTTTTCCCAAGCGAGTCGGCGATGCCGGTTGTCCATGTGTGCGAGCTAACATTGGAACATCTTTCCACTGCTCAGAATATTGTTTTAGAAGTGTAATGAGTTCGTCGATTTGTGGATAGTAAACATTCTTCAAAGCCTCGAGCAACGACAACGGCACACTAGTATTGTTTATGTCCTGCGAGGTGAGTCCGAAATGTATAAACTCCTTATAGGGTTCCAATCCATCGATTTTATCGAATTGTTCTTTAATGAAATATTCAACAGCTTTAACGTCGTGGTTCGTCACCTTTTCAATATCCTTCACCCGTTCGGCATCTTTCTCATTCATCTCGAGATATATTTTTCGCAACTCATCAAGCTGATTATGATTAATCTTTGCCAGTTGTGGCAAAGGTATTTCGCATAGAGTGATGAAATATTCAATCTCAACTCGAACACGATAACGAATAAGTGCAAATTCTGAAAAATAGTCGGCTAGACTTTCTGTTTTATTTCTATATCGGCCGTCAACTGGTGAAACGGCTGTCAGCGTATCAAGGTACATATTGTGTGATATTGTGTGATGCAAAAGTAAGAATAAATCCCATAAAGATACAGATCTAGCTATATCAAAAAATAGTTTACAACTTCTGTACAAGTACGTGTAACAAAGTCAAGGAGGGACGGATAGGTCAAAAGAGGTTTATGCCGAATTTTTGTAAATTTGCGGCAGAAAAACAGAGTCAGATACATGAAACATATACGTAATTTCTGCATCATCGCCCATATCGACCATGGTAAATCAACCCTGGCCGACAGACTCCTGGAGTATACCAATACCATCCAGATAACTGGTGGACAAATGCTAGACGACATGGAGCTCGAACGCGAAAGAGGAATAACCATCAAGAGTCACGCCATACAAATGGAGTACGTACTCGAGGGTGAACAGTATGTTTTGAATCTCATCGACACACCGGGACATGTCGATTTCTCGTATGAAGTATCGAGAAGTATTGCCGCATGTGAAGGAGCTTTATTAGTAGTCGACGCAACACAAGGCGTGCAGGCACAAACAATTTCAAACCTCTATATGGCTATCGACCATAACCTGGAAATAATTCCAGTGATTAACAAAATTGACATGCCCAACGCCATGCCTGAAGAGGTGGAAGACGAAATTGTGGATTTATTAGGTTGTAAAACCGAAGAGATTATCCGAGCCAGCGGAAAAACGGGCGAAGGAGTTAAGGAAATTCTCGAAGCAATTATTAAACGCATTCCCTGTCCGACTGGAAGTCCGGCTGAGCCACTGCAGGCCCTGATATTCGACTCGATTTTCAACTCGTTCCGCGGAATCATAACCCTTTGTAAGGTTGAAAATGGTTGCATCAGGAAAGGTGACAAAGTGAAGTTCGTTCAAACCGGAATGGAATATACAGCCGACGAGGTTGGGGTTTTGAAAATGGAGATGAAACCAGCCAAAGAACTCGCAACCGGCGAAGTGGGATACATCATTTCGGGAATCAAAACAGCAACCGAGGTGAAAGTAGGTGACACGGTAACTCATGTGAACAAGCCTTGTTCGAATGCCATCGAAGGTTTCCAAGTAGTGAAGCCGATGGTGTTTGCCGGAGTCTACCCTATTGACCCAAACGACTATGAAAACTTGCGAGCATCGCTCGAAAAACTGCAACTCAACGATGCATCACTAACCTTTCAACCGGAAAGTTCGCAGGCACTGGGATTCGGTTTCAGATGCGGATTTCTGGGGCTGTTGCATATGGAGATAATACAGGAGCGGCTCGACCGGGAATTCAATATGGACGTGATTACAACTGTGCCGAACGTGAGCTACATGGTGTACGACAAGCTCGGGAACAGTAAGGAAGTTCATAACCCGTCGGGGCTACCCGACCCCACGATGATTGAACACATTGAGGAGCCTTATATCAAAGCATCCATCATCACGCTGAGCGATTATATCGGGCCGATTATGACTCTCTGTCTTGACAAACGTGGCGAACTGGTTAGTCAGAACTATGTTAGCGGAAATCGATTGGAACTGATATTCATGATTCCACTCGGAGAAATAGTAATCGATTTCTATGACAAGCTGAAGAGCATATCAAAAGGCTATGCATCGTTCGATTATCACATCGACTCTTTCCGCCCATCGAAACTCGCAAAGCTCGACATCCTTTTGAACGGCGAACCGGTTGATGCTTTGTCGACTCTTACGCACGACAGCAATGCCGTGAACTTTGGTAGACGGATGTGCGAGAAACTAAAAGACCTTATCCCGCGTCAACAGTTCGACATAGCCATACAGGCTGCAATCGGAGCAAAAATCATAGCGCGCGAGACGGTTAAACAAGTCAGAAAAGACGTAACGGCAAAATGCTACGGCGGCGACGTGAGCCGAAAACGCAAATTGCTCGAGAAGCAAAAGAAAGGCAAGAAGAGAATGAAGCAAATCGGCAATGTGCAAGTGCCGCAAAAGGCCTTCCTGGCAGTACTCAAATTAGATTAAAGAAGATAAGAAGCTATACATAGTTAAAATTTAAATCGAAGAACAATGAAGAGACCTAAAATTGACACCAGAGATATTGCTCGCGAACTGGCGAGAAAATACAGCACGATGACTCACGATGAGCTCGATGCGCTTGAGAGCATACTCGTTCCTCAGAAGTATGCAAAAGGGCAAATGATTATAAACGAAGGACAGGTGTGCGACAGCATATACTACATTGAGCGCGGGCTCATCAGACAGTTCTATTTCAAGAACGGCAAGCAGATAACCGAACATCTTGGCGAAGACCATACAATCTTCATGTGTATTGAAAGTTTGTTTCGCGAAGAGCCCACTAAACTCCAGGTCGAAGCTATTGAGCCCACAATCCTCTACGCCATTCCCAAACAGAAACTCGAACAGGTGGCGCTCCACAATGTGAATATTCAGATTCTATATAGAAAAATATTGGAAGAGAGCTTGATTATATCGCAGGTGCACGCCGACCTTGTTAGATTTGAAACTGCACAGGCTAGGTATAAACGTATGTGTAAACTCAATCCGCAGGTAATTCTGAGAGCGCCGCTGGTCTACATTGCCAGCTATCTGCAAATGACACCCGAAACACTGAGTCGCGTACGCGCAGCAATGTTGCTCGACTAATCGATTTCAACTACTACTCTATATTTATTAACTGTCGAACTTACACGTCGTTGGGATAAACAAAAGCCTGACGACGATTTTTTTATAACCTCAACTACTTCATAATACTCTTCTCTTGCGTGAGTTCGGTTTAAGAATCTACTTAAGCCTCCGCTGAGCCAATGGGTAATAAACAACGGATGCCAATTCGGCCGGTAGGCCGCATGTAGGGACAGCCCCCGTGTCTGTCCGACAAAAAATCCAACGGCGGGAACGTTTCGCCAAAGGGCGACGAGTTAAATCCAACGGCGAGAACGCTTCGCCAAAGGGCGACG
>ERZ773067.174-NODE-174-length-41777-cov-4.619601_pt1 | contig 41777 bp, 41 predicted proteins | sample MGYA00580622_ERZ773067 | MGnify/ENA primary metagenome ERZ773067 (study PRJEB29015, sample SAMEA2737998) | human oral metagenome | biome: human oral; feature: human-associated habitat; material: dental | place: China | collected 2113 ...
CCGCGCGAGCGACACGCGACAGGGCGCGACGGGCGGCTGGTCACCACAGAGCCCGTGCGGAAGACGAGCGAGGCGCACGGGGCCTTCGGGATCAGGTGCCCGGACACCATCAGGCTGCCAGTTGTGAGCCAAGGAAGTGCCGGGAACTCAGGCTTACTCCGAGCTGGGCGAGAACCTTGGCGACCGCAACAGCGATCAGCGCGTCATAGCCGTGCTGGACCCCATCAAGAAGGAGTCCACCTACATCGCCCTGCCCGCGAGAAGCTGACGTCTGGGGAAGGGATAGCGGGACAGGCTGTCCCAGCTGTGCTATAATTCCATAAGTTGGAAAGTTGGAATTAGAGGAGCGCGAGATGCTTGCAGAGCTCAAGGACAAGTCGCAGGTGACCATCCCCAAGGCGGTCGTGAACGAGCTGGGGCTGCAGCGCGGCGACATGTTCGACATCGTCGTCGACAACGGTGTGGTTATGATGGTTCCCGTGGTGTTCTACCCGAAGGCCAAGGCCGAGGAGCTCGAGGCCCTGGCGGCCGTCGCGCGCGAGTCGGTCGCGGCAGGCGAGGCCGCAGTCTACGATGACGTCGAAGATCTCATCGCCGACCTGCACAAGGCGGTCTAGGTGTCCTATCGGCTCCAGCTTGAGAAGAACTTCACAAAGCACTACGCCAAGCTCACCGCCAAGGAGCGGGGCATGGTGGACAACAAGCTCCGTATCCTCGCCCAGGACCCCTGGCACCCTTCGCTTCGTACCAAGCGCATCCAGGGCACCGGCGAGTTCGAGGTGAGCGTGAACATGGACATCCGCATGGCCATCGCTTTCGAGGGCGACAGGATCATCATGCTCGACGTCGACCACCACGACAAGCTGCTGAAGTGGCGGTCATCGAGATAAGGCATATGTCGGAGACAGAGGTACCTAGTCCGTCTGCATGGGTGCAGGCGGACTGGTCGTTGTCTTTATACGGGCGCACAGCCGAGCGTTGCGCATAGGTTCTCTATGCCTCGTCGCACTACCCCAGCCCCGCCCACTGCAGCACCTGGTGCTCGCTGACGGGCATGTAGCCGTTGGCGTCGACCCCGACGTCGAACCTTCGGCGGCCCTCCTCGATCGCTTTCCGATTGTACGCGGCGTCGGCGTGGATGTGCCCGTGCAGGTGGATCGAGCCGTGATGCGAGCCGTTCCAATGCTCTATCGGGTAGTGCATCAGGACCGTCCCCACCCTGTCCGGCCCAAGCCTGATCTCCAGGTAGTCGCTGACGGTGGAGAAGGGGCATGTCTCGCCCTGCCACTTCTTGTCATGGTTTCCCCTGACCAGGTGCACTTCACGACAGTTGATCCTATGGCGCAGCCTCGCGGCCTCCTTGCCGTTAACCTTCATGGTGAAGTCGCCGAGAATGTAGAGGGTGTCTCGCTGCAGCACCACCGAGTTGATGTTGGCGATGAGGGCCTGTGCCATGTGCTCGGCGTCGCGGAAGGGGCGCCCCTGGTGCTCGATGATGTTCTCGTGGCCAAGGTGCAGGTCGCTCGTGAACCAGACCGTCATGGGCCCTCCCTTCGCTTTTGGTGTGTTGTTTGCGGTTGCCCATATTCTCATCCGGGTTGCGGCGAGCCGCGATCATCGCCCTCGCGGAAAGACGCACTCCGTGCAATCGGTAAGTTGCAAAGTGCGCTTTTTGTAACGCTACGACCACAGAGTGCGGTTTTCCGTGACTCGGGAGCGGACGATTTCTGGGACCGGCTACACCGCCGCCCTCCCAGCGGCCAAACTGCGCCTTTCCGTGAGGGGTCGGTTGCCAGGGTGCGCCTTTCCGTGAGGGATGAGACGCCCGCCCGGCACCCACCCGACCCCGCCCGGCACCTACTCGACGTCCGTCGACTTCTCGAGTGCACGAAGCAGGTCCTCACCGCGAACGTCGTGCGCCGTAAGGCGAATGCGACGCAACGGCTCGATACCAGCTCCAGCCTCACCCTCACCCTCACCGTTCAAGCGCGAGATGAGCACGTCCACGCGCTCGGAGCCAATCTCGTCCACAAAGCGCTCGCCCCACTCGATGACACAGGGACCGTCACCGCCGAGGACGTCGTAGAGCCCAATGTCCTCGAGCTCGCTCGTGTCAACGAGCCGGTAGAGGTCAAAGTGATAGAGCGGCATCCGCTCCCCCTCGTAGACCATCTCGATCGTGAACGTGGGACTCGTAACGTCGCCAGAGACGCCCATGCCCCTCGCTATACCCTTCGTAAGCTGCGTCTTTCCTGCCCCGAGGTCTCCTGTGAGCACAAGCACATCACCCTCCCGAAGCAGGGAGCCCAAGGTGCAGCCGAGCGCGATCGTCTCTTCTTGCGAACTCGTTATGAACTCTACCGTCACGTCACACCCCCGTCGTCAAGGGTGGGTTCGCCAAAAGCCACGCCCCCACCATCGCAAGGTCGCTCTCAAGCTGCGGTTGCCAGTCGGAGTGATAGATGCATGCCGCAGGATGGAAGGTGGGACACACCACAAAATGCCCCACTTGATAGAGGGCACCGCGCAGCTTCGTGACGCCTTTCTCGGTCTTAAGCAGCCACTGTGAGGCAAAGTTCCCAAGACACACGATTACATCCGGCCACACAGAGCGAACCTGCTCGCGCAGGAAGGGCGCACAGGCCTCGATCTCCTCGGGACGCGGGTTGCGATTTCCCGGTGGACGACACTTGATCACGTTGGCGATGTAGACCTCGTCACGCGTGAGTCCCGCTATCGAAAGGAGCGAGTCCAGCTTATGGCCGGCGGCGCCAACGAAGGGCTCCCCTTGCAGATCCTCGTTTCTCCCAGGACCCTCACCGATGAACATCACCCGGGCGTGCGGGTTGCCAACGCCAAACACCAGGTTAGTACGCGTCTCTCCCAAGCCGCAGAGGTGACAGTCGCCCATGACCGCACGAATCTCCTCGAGCGAGACCTCACCTGGTTTTTGGCGGTCGTGGCCGGGTATGTGCATGGTTGGCATCGCTGTCATCAACCTATACGTAGACTTTCTCAAGGCGCATGCCGAAGTCACAGGTGACTTCGTAGTTGATCGTGTCGCGCAGGCGCGCCATCTCGTCGGCAGATATCGTTTGGCCATCGTCTGTACCCAGTATGGTCACGACGTCCCCGCACTCCACGGGAGCCACGGTCTTCACGCTCCCGAGGCTGCGCCTGCTCGTGTCAACGGCAAACATGAACTGATCCATGCAGATGCGGCCAACCTGACGCACGCGAACGCCATTGACCAGCACGTCCATGTGATTCGAGAGCACGCGGGCCAGACCGTCCGCGTAGCCTATGGGCACAGTCGCGATCTGAATGTTGGGCGTCGGCACGCGATAGGTGAGACCGTAGCCCACGCCCTCGCCCACAGCCGGGTAGATGGCGCGCGTCACGCGAGCTCGCACACTCATCACGGGCCTAAGCGCAATTCTCGGCACGGTGGTGGCGGAGGGATGCAGCCCATAGAGCCCGATGCCCACGCGACACATGTCATTATGCAGCTCGGGGTGGAGCACGGTGCCCGGGGTGTTGTCACAGTGCACCAAGCCGTGATCAAGCCCCGCAGCCTCGAGCGCTGCGATGGCGCGCGAGAAACGAGAGGACTGCTGCTTGAAGTCCCAGTCGCCGATAACGTCGGCCGTGGCGAAGTGAGTGAAGGTACCGGCACACTCCAGGCCCCGGTGAAAGTCGATCAGGTGGCGCAGCTCGACCACGTCATCCGGCAACACGCCAATGCGGGTCATGCCCGTGTCGATGGCCAGGTGATACGCGCCCACCTTGCCTAGGGCGACGGCCCTCTCGCCAAGGGCGAACGCGAAGTCGCTCGTGTAGATTGATGGCATGAGGTCATGGGCAAGCAGGGTGTCGATGGCGCCGAGCGGCGGCTCGCACAGCACGAGGATCGGCCACGCAATGCCCGCGCGGCGCAGCTCAACGCCCTCGGCGACCGTGGCGACCGCGAACTGGTTGGCACCTGCGGCGTACATGGCCTTTGCGCACTCGACGGCACCGTGACCGTACGCGTCGGCCTTGACGGCACACATCAGCTTGGTACGTGGCTCGAGAAGCGCCTTGAACGCACGGACGTTGGCGCGAAGCGCACCGAGGTCTATCTCGACCCAGGCCCAACGGTCCGAAGGGCAGTTCTTGAGCACGTCACGTCCCGACATCGCATCCCCCACCGCTGCCACCGCCTACTCCTCTGGCTCGCCCTCGGGAAAGGCGATGTCATCCTCAAGCGCATCCTCCGCCAGCCCGATCATGTCTATGATGTCACGGGCCATGACGCCGCGAGACCCCCGCTCGTTGACGGCCATCAAGCCAGCATGCCCGTGGATCTCACAGGCCAGCGCCGTGAGCGTGGGCAGATCCCCGTTGTCTATGCTGCCTCGCGCGAGAAGTGCCGCGATGACTCCGCTGAGCGCGTCGCCCGAACCCGCTGTGGCCAAAGACGCGGGTCCCGGCTTGGGCAAGAGTGCGACCTCTGCGTTCAGGCAGGCAGTCGCCGACCCCTTGGCCACGACGCACAGCTCGCTGCCGCCGTCCGCCCAGACGATACGGCGCGCGGCCTCCATTGCGGTAGTAAGTGAGTTGGGCGGCGTCGCCTGCAGACCAACCAGACGTCCCAACTCACCACGGTGCGGGGTCAGAACCAACGGGTCGCTGCGACGCAGGAGCTCGGGAAACTCATCCAGGGAGTTTGAGGTCAGGCGTGCAATGCAATTCAGACCGTCGGCATCGACGACCAGCGGCACCTCTGCAGAGAGCAGGTGTGAGACCACGCTCACGGTGCCGGCGGTCACGCGCATGCCCGGGCCGACCAGGGTGCATGAGCGCTTCTCGGCAAGCTCGGCAATCTTGATGGCGGCCGCATCGGAGAAGGTCCCGTTGTCCTTGGCGGGAAGGGCGAGCACGGGGATCTCGAGCAGCTGCGACTGGATGACGGGCACGATGGGAGCGGGAACGGCAAGCGTCACGTAGCCTGCACCGGCACGTGCCGCGGCAAGCGCGGCCATGACCGGGGCTCCCGCGAAGCGCTGCGATCCACCGACGACGAGCACCGAGCCTCGCGTGAACTTATTGTCCGCGTTTGAGAGAGGCGGAAGCATGCCCGCGTAATCCTCGAGATCGGCACGCCAGGCGACGGGATCCGCCTCACGCACGAGCTGCTCGGTCTGCTCGGCGAGAGGTGCCACCACAATGGTTCCGCAGGCGTCTCGGCCCTGGTCGGCAAGGAGGCCCGGCTTGAGCACGAGCATCGTCACCGTGAGATCTGCCGAGACGCAGCTGCCGGCGGAGAGGCCAGTCTGGGCAGAGAGTCCGCTCGGCACGTCCACCGAGACGACACGTGCGCCAGAGTCGTTGACGCAGTCTATCCAGATGTCAAAGGGCGTGCGGGGAATCCCATGGAAGCCGGTGCCGAGCATGGCATCGACCACGACGTCAGCGGCTGTGAGCACCTTCTCAAGCTGGTCGCGCGGAGGGGCGACGAGCACGGAAACGCCAGCTTGCTCGGCACTATTGGCCACCACGCGGGCGAGGTCACCACGTATCGCGTCTGGCTCGACCGGGGTAACCACGCTTACGCGGATACCCCTGGCCTTGAGACTCTCGGAACAAACCCAACCGTCTCCCCCGTTGTTGCCAAGGCCACACATCACGACGACTTCCTCGACGTTGCCCATGCCCATGACCTCTCGGGCCGTCGATACTCCAGCCCTGTGCATGAGCTCGGATATGCTCACGCCCACGCCGGTGAGGTCACTCTCCACCTGCTTGACATCCTCGACGTTTAGGACTGGCTGCATGATGTCACCTTCCTAGGCCTCCTCGCGAGACGACTTGCCCACTCGCGCACGTTGCTCTTCCTCTGTGCCCACCTCGATGGGCCTCTCCCCAGCGTCTCCATTGACATGCCCTCGGACATCCTCGCCCTCTCCGGCGAGGTGCTCGAGCTCGTCGACGATGACGCGGGCGCTCTTGAATGACGCCTGAAACTCTGTGGCGGCACCATGTGTCGCATCCCGCTTCGGACGAACGGCCTCGGTCACCATCACGGCGGTCGCGACGGCCTCATCGTGCGTCGTCGAGAGCGAGATCGCCACCTCCTGCACACCCCTGGCCTCGGCAATCTCGGCCGCACGGCCCGAGAGGACGCAGCTGGGCCGACCGTTGTCAGCGCGCCTCACCGAGACGTCCCTAAAGCCCACGCCCTCCGAGAAGCCCGTACCCAACGCCTTGAGCACGGCCTCGCGTGCCGCGAAGCGGGCAGCGTAGTGATCTGCCGGCCTGGGACTCGCATCACAGTAGCTGCGCTCGTCCTCGGTGAAGACTCGTGCGACAAAGCTCGGACGCCGACGCATGACGGCCTCCATGCGCGCTATCTCAAGCATATCTACGCCAATGCCCGCAACTGCCATCACGTCTCCCCCTCGCCCGTCATTGCTACTCAACCGTAACGGACTTTGCGAGGTTACGCGGTTTGTCAACATCAAGACCTTTGGCCTTGGCGACGTAGCGCGCAAGCATCTGCAGGTGCACGACTGCGACGATGGGCACAATGTACTCGTCCATCTTCGGCACCCATAGCACCTGCTCGCAGAGCTGGGCCACCTCCTCGTCACCGTCAGTCGCCACAGCGACCACCTTGGCTCCGCGAGCGATGGACTCCATGATGTTCGAGACGGTCTTATCGTGCACGTGATCGTCGGGAACCACCGCGAGTACCGGGAAGCCGGGTTCGATGAGCGCGATGGGACCATGCTTCATCTCGCCTGCGGGGTAGGCCTCGGCATGCACGTAGGCGATCTCCTTCATCTTGAGGGCACCCTCGTAGGCCGTGGTCGAGTTGGTGCCACGCCCCAGGTAAAGCGCACCCGTGGCATCCTGGAAGATGGGCACGGCCTGCTTGTCCTGCCAACTGCGGTTAAAGATCTCGCGGATGAGGTCAGGCACCTGCCTGAGCTCGCGGTAGATCATCTCGACATCACAGGGTGTCATGCTGCCGTTGGCGAAGGCCAAGCGCAGGGCTACGAGCGCGGACGCAACCATCTGGGCAGTATACGCCTTGGTGGAGGCAACAGCCACCTCGGGACCAGCCTGCACGTAGAGCGTACCATCGGCCTCACGTGCGGCCGAGCTCCCCAACACGTTGGTGATCGCGAAGATCTTGCAGCCCATGCCCTTGAGCCTGCGAGCGGCCGCTAGGGTGTCTGCCGTCTCGCCAGACTGCGTGATGATGAGGCAGAGGGTGTGGTCAGTCACAAGGACGTCGGCATAATTGAACTCCGAGGCGAACTCAACCGAGACGAAGATCCGAGCCCAGTGCTCTATGAGGGTCTTTGCTATGAGACCCACATTGTAGGAGGTTCCGCAGCCGATGATGTAGACGCGATCTACCTGAGACAGCTCCTCGCGCGTCATGCGTAGCTCGTCCATCTCGATGCCATGTTTGCCGAGACGATCCTTGAGCAGGCGCTCGATAGCCTCGGGCTGCTCGGCGATCTCCTTGCCCATGAAGTCAGAGTGGCCACCGAGCGTCGCCATCGAGGCGTCCCAATCGATGTCGAGGCCCTTGGGCTCTGTTACCTCGCCGCCACTCGCGTCATAGACGGTGATGCCCCCGTCCTTCTCGAGCAGGGCGATGTCACCGTCTTCAAGCTGTACCACGTGGTCCGTGACGGAGGAAAGCGGTATGACGTCCGATGCCGCGTATGCGCCGTCCTCGGTGGAGGCCACGACAAGCGGGCTTCCACAGCGCGTCACGACGATCTGGTCAGGTGCGTCGGAGCAGATGACGGCGATGGCCCATGACCCCTCAAGGCGCGCGACGGTGTTGCGCAGCGCGCCGACCATGTCCCCCTTGGCCGGACCGTTCCACGCATCCCCAAAAAGGTGCGCTATGACCTCGGAGTCGGTCTCGCTCTTAAACTCGTGTCCCTCGGCACGCAGGCTGCGGCGAAGCTCCTCGAAGTTCTCGATGATGCCGTTGTGGACGATGGCGATGCTGCCCGAGCAGTCCGTGTGCGGATGGGCGTTCCTGTCGGCGGGGGCGCCATGGGTGGCCCATCGGGTATGGCCGATGCCACAGCTGCCCACGAGGTTCGCGTCATCGCAACGCTGGCGCAACGCCTCCACACGACCTTGGCACTTGACGACGTGCAAGTGCCTTGAGGGCGAGATGATGGCAACGCCAGCCGAGTCATACCCGCGGTACTCCAGGGCCGCAAGGCCATCGAGCAGGTAGTTGATTGCCTGATTCTTGCCGGTATATCCTACGATTCCGCACATGCGCATGCCTCCATCTTTGCCACGCTAACCTGGATGTACGAACGCAGAGCCACTTTTCGTGCCCCGTTGGCTCGATCGGACAAGCAGCTTGCCCGAGGCCCCTCGAACTCGCTCGAGACTACACCCCAAAGGGTTCGAGCGCCCTTACGACGATATCATTGGCCTGGGTGCACAGCGCATCCTCTGGTGCCTCCGCGAGCACGCGGATGAGGGGTTCGGTGCCGGAAGCACGCACGAGCACCCGACCATTGCCCCCAAGGAATTCCTCGGCCTCTCTGACGGCCGCCTTGACATTGACAGACTCCATGGCGGCAGCCTTGTCCGCAACACGAACGTTCACGAGCTGCTGGGGATAGAGCCTCACGGGCGCCGCAAGCTGAGAGAGGGTCTCTCGCTCCGCACGGATGACCTCCATGATGCGCAGGCTCGTCATGATGCCGTCCCCCGTGCGCTCGATATCGCCAAAGATGATGTGGCCCGACTGCTCCCCGCCGAGCGAGTAGCCATTCTCGCGCATGCAGGCATAAACATTCTTGTCGCCCACATCCGTGGTCACGTACGAGAGGCTCGCCTCGTCGAAGGCCTTGAAGAGGCCGTAGTTGCTCATGACCGTGGGGACGATGGTGCCTGCGGCAAGGCGACCATGCTTATGCAGGTATTTTCCACAGATGTAGAGGATGAGGTCACCGTCAACGGTGCGACCGCGCTCGTCGACGGCAAGGCAGCGATCCGCGTCTCCGTCATAGGCAAAGCCCACGTCAAGACCTTGTTCTACCACGTGCCGCTGCAGGCGCTCGATGTGGGTGGAGCCGCAGTCGACGTTGATGTTAAAGCCGTCCGGCGCGTTGCTTATCACGCGCACATCCGCCCCGAGCGCATCGAAGACGGGCTTGGCGACCGAGGAGGCGGCGCCATTCGCGCAGTCAAGCCCCACCTTGACACCTTGGAGCGAGAAGTTGGCGCTGGCGATGAGGGAGGCTATATAGCGGTTGCGGCCCTGCATGTAGTCCACAGTGCACCCTATGGCATCACCCGTCGCGAGGGGAACTTCCACCTTGTCGTCGATGTAGTCCTCTATCCGCTCAAGCACGTCCTCGTCCATCTTGTAGCCTTCGCTGTTGACGAGCTTGATACCGTTGTCGGTGAAGGGGTTATGCGATGCCGTGATCATGATGCCGCAGTCGAATCGGCCGTCAAGCGTCTCGTAGGAGACCCCGGGCGTGGGGATGACGTGGAGCATGTACGCATCGGCGCCGGAGGCAACGAGCCCCGCCACGAGTGCGGACTCGAACATGTAGCTTGAGCGACGCGTATCCTTACCGAGCACGACGCGGGCCTTGCGCTCCTGACGCGCGCCGTAGTACCACCCTACGAAGCGACCTATCTTGTAGGCATGTTCGACGTCAAGACCCTCATTGGCCTTGCCGCGAAATCCGTCCGTCCCAAAGTACCTCATAGCTTCCTCTCCTGCGCCAGGCACCATGGCGCTTGCGCGACGACCCGGCACGTAGGACTACGCCTCAGACTTTACACGGCAGAATTCTAGCAGCATATGTCTGCTGCGTCAGATGAGGATACGGGGTACATCCGATAAAATCGGCTCAAGCACGGTCGCGGGAACTTGGGCGCACCCAGAAGGCCTAGGCGAATTGCGCAATCAGGCAGCTCATTGTGGCGACCGAGTCACTACAAGGGAGCGGGATTGCCCTCACGCCTGCGTCAGACACAAGACGGGGAAGCCGCAAACGCGACTTCCCTACACAAACAACTCCTCTTTTGCCGATAGGAACGGCACACGCCACACGGCGGTGGGCCAAGAGAATCCTAGCGCTTGGAGAACTGCGGGCGCTTGCGGGCCTTCTTGAGACCGTACTTCTTGCGCTCGACCGCACGGGAGTCTCGCGTGAGCAGGCCAGCCTTCTTGAGCTCGGCGCGATACTCGCCTGCCTCGAGCAGGGCACGGGCGATGCCAAGACGTAGTGCCCCGGACTGGCCGTTGATGCCGCCTCCGTCACAGTTCGCGAAGACGTCGAAACGACCGACGGTGTCAGTTACGCGAAACGGAGCCATAGCGTTATCAACGAGCTGCTGGCGCCCAAAGTACTGTGCGGCCTCACGGCCGTTAACACTGACCTTACCGGTGCCAGGGATCAGGCGGACACGTGCCGTCGCCTCCTTGCGACGCCCAGTGCCGGTATACAGAGCGATGTTATCAGCCATCGGTTACACCTCCAGATCGATCTTGGTGGGATTCTGAGCAGCATGCGGATGCTCGGGGCCAGCGTAGACCTTGAGCTTCATGCCCTGCTGGCGGCCGAGCGTGGTCTTGGGAAGCATGCCCTTGACGGCGTGCTCGATGACTCGCTCGGGACGCTTGGCCATGACGTCTGCGAAAGACTCTGTCTTGAGGCCTCCCAGCCAACCAGAATGGCGCCAGTAGCTCTTATGCTCTGCCTTGGTGCCCGTAAGCCTCACCTTGTCTGCGTTGATGACAATCACGAAGTCACCAGTGTCGGCGTTGGGCGTATACTGTGGCTTATCCTTGCCGCGAAGGATCATGGCCGCCCTCGTCGCGAGGCGACCGAGCGTGGCGCCGTCGGCGTCAATAAGCACCCACTTGCGCTCGACCTCACCTTTCTTGGCATAATGAGTCGACTTGGTCACTTGACTCCTCCTTGAAACCTGTGCTTCGGCGGCCCCTGGACGGACAGCCGGATCTTTTCCTGCGAGATTACGGGGCTCAGTGGAAAAGCCTTAAAAGTATATACCACGATCGCCAAGACCGCTGAGGTTTCGCAACCTTCGCGAAGTCTGCACCCACAAGGCCCCCACGCCGCCTTAGTGCCCCAGAATCTGCGGGGCACTGAGGCGGCGACGTTTGCCCAGTTGAGTCAAATTCTTAGGTACCCCAGAATCTGCGGGGCACTAAGGCGCCGGGGTGCCATCCCCTTACTCGTACTTGATGATCTGTATAGTGGTACCGACCTGTAGCACGGGGACCTCGGCCTGCTCCACGTAGAGCGTGCCGGCCATGTTGGGCTCGGTGACACCGGTGAAGCTGATGCTGCAGTGCCCCAGACTCTGCAGGGTGACCGGGGCCTCGGCACCGATACACGTGATCTTATAGAAGCCATCATCTATGCGAAGAATGTCGCCGACAGAGATCTGCCCGTCTATGGGATTCACATTGACCAGGTAGCAATAGTCCTTGAGCTCTGGGGGCGCTGTCGCACCAAAGAGGATGAGCATATTGGTAGCCCTAAAATCCTCGGCGTGAGGGCCCACGCCCAGTACCTTGTTCTCATAGATAGCTTTCATCACCATTCCAATCTACTCGTGCCAAACGTAAGCGCAAAGGACACCTACCGACGCCAACATACTACGCGTACAGACCGACGGATGCGGCGAATGCGAGGAGTACGCGAACCCAGCCGGTAAGGAAGCGGGAGTACATGACAGATAGTACGCCGACCTCTATGGTCTCGGTCTCGGCCTCGGCAAGGCCCAGGCCAACGGGAACGAAGTCGCAGGCACACTGGTTGTTAATCGCAAACAGCGCGGGCAGGGCCATCTGGGGCGCGATGGCGCCCTTGCCGATCTCGGCACCGATAAGCGTTCCTATGATCTGGGCGATGACCGCTCCGGGACCAAGCAGCGCAGAGAGACCGGGAATGGACACGACGATGCCGAGAACCAGCAGGCCCACGGGGTTGCCAGCAAGCGGCGAGAGGAAGTTGGCAATGAGGTTGCCGAGCCCCGTGCCGTTGATGACGCCAATAAGCATCGCGACGAACGCCATGAACGGCAACAGCGTGGTGATGCAGGTCTGGATGGCGTCACGACCCGCCTGATAGAGCGTGTTGACAAAGGTGCCAACGCCCATGCCTATGGCAGACAGCAGGCTGCTCTTCTTTTGCGGCGTGCTCGCCATGTAGTCCTTGTCCTTGCCAGACACACCAGAGTCAACACCAGAATCCTTGGCCTCGCTGGTGGCAGCGGTGGCGGTGCCTTCAGCCGTAGCGTAGCTGCCAGAGACGGCCTCGGATCCATCCGCAAGAGAGATGCAGCTGGACTTGACCGAAGAGACGTAAATGTCCTCTTTGATGTACTGTGCCAGCGGACCCGACTTACCAGTCGGCATCACGTTGGCGGTGGGAATGCCCTTCTGCGGGTAGATGCCGCAGCGCAGCGTGCCGCCGCAGTCGATGACAACCATGGCGATCTCCTCCTCCGGGCAGGAGGTCTTGAAGCCATTGACGGGCGTCATGCCAGACAGCTCAACGATGCGAGAGAGGCACTCGGGCTCGGCGCCACCACCGACTATGTACATAACCTTATTGCGCTTAGGCGTGGCTTTGACCACAAGCGGGCCTCCCCAACCACCATCGCCTGCAACGATCTTGATAGCCTTGAACTCAGCCATTGTTTGGTCTCCTTCCTACGCCGCAGCGTCAAGGTGCTCGTTGTGTTGACCAAGCTCGCGCGCGAGGCGTACGCGCTGCTGGCGCTCGACCAGACGTGTGGTGAACTCGGTCGACCACCCCGAGATGAAGTTGGCGACGAAGCCAACCAGAAGGTAGCGAAGGGCAAGCTGCGACGTGTCAAGGCCGAGGGCCGTGACACCCGATGCGATGCCCAGGTAGATAAAGATCTCACCGGGATTGATGTGCGCAAAGATGCCGCTGTTGGTGTGACAATGATACGAGGCAGCCGCGTAGTAGGCAGGCTTGTAGAACTCGGGCAAAAACTTGCCCATCGAGAGCGCCATGGGGTTGCCAAGCATCAGGGCGCTGACAAACGGGAGCACAAGATAGCGAAGCAGGGGGTTTCCTGTACAGAACTTCGCGAATCGATTGACACGCTCTTGCCCAATGAACGCCACGAGCGAGTTCATGAAGACGAGGAGCATGAGGATCAGGGGGATTATTCCTGTCACCCAGCTCGTGAACTGCTTGCCACCCTCATAGAACAGGTTCATGAATGCGGATGTGAGGTTAGTAATGGCTTCCACGGACCCTCTCCTATCTCTTAGTTATTGTCGACTGGTAGTCCTTGGGGACCCTTACCCGCCCAAGAAGGCCCCTCATTGCCTTGCCTACGTTCTGGACGGGCGCGGCTGGCTCTGGGATCGGCTTGCCCGAAACATAGAGCCCATAGTTGCGTGCGGCGTCCTCGAGCGCCTTGCCGAGGTTGCGATGGCCCTTAGGTGCGTCGCTGGCGCGCAAGTCACAGATGTCTCTTCCCTCGTAACCGGGAAGGTCCCTCACGCGCGCGAAGGAACTGACGCCCTCAAGCACCTTGCCCTCCCGGATGATGCCGTCATCATCCAGAAGGAACATAACGATAGCGCCGGCATGAAAGCCTCCACTCCTACGTCCGACAGCAACCCTACCCCTTCTCTTGAGCTTTGCGAACTCACGAGAAAAGTCATGCATCTGACAATACGTCAGAACGAACTGAGCCACCATCGCGGCAACGATGACGAGTATGACCGCAAGCACTCTTCTTCCCTCCCTTCTTTCCATATCTTGGTAGCAACCAAACACATCACAGCCATCGACTCTACTCCGGCCACACAGCGCATCACTGGACTTCCCCTCTGCTCAGGACGCGGATCGCATCCTCGTAGGTCGTAGCGCCCGCAAGGCGCTCGCAGAGGGTCTTACTCTGCACGATCTGGACTATCTCGTCGTAGACCCGCACAAGAGCGCTCTCATCGACATGGACGGACTCAGGCACGCCCAGCAGGAATATGACCTGAACGAGATCACGCCCGCACGCCACTGGCCGAGGAAAGGTCCCCAGCGCAAGCACAATGTCCCCCGTGGCGAACTGCTGGCAGTGTGGCAGGGCAACCGCATGGTCGAACACCATGCGATGCAGCTGCTCGCGCTTCTTGAGTCGCTCTGCGAACCCCTGATCCAGGCAGCCCTGGCCAATGAGATCGTCAACCATCCTGGCGATACCGCCCGCATAGTCCTCGACATCCTCGAGACGAAAGAAGCGCTCCGGCCTCAGCAGGCTGCGAATCGTGGGGCTGGCGCCCGCATCGGCCGCATGGATCGCCTCACCGGACTTGACGGCACGCCGAATGCGACCCAGCATCTCCTGCTCGTCGAACACCTCATGCACAATGATCATGGGCACATCACACGACAGCGAAAGCGGCGTCGTACTCAGCACCACGTCAAAGCCCTCCAGCACATCCTCCCCCACCTCTGATCGGGTGAAGAGGGACACCTCGTCAGAGCTGTCCAGCACCTTGCGCAGCTGCGCCTCAATGAGATGGGCCGTGATGCGCTCTGACCCCGCGACCACGGCTATCTTCAGATGCCTCATGCTGGAGGTCCTCAGACGCTCGAAGATGACGCCAAAGTAGGCGGTCAGGTAACCCCGCTCGTCATCGGGCACCTCAATGCCGCTGTGATTGCGTATGATGCGGGCGGCGATGCCGGATATCTCGTACTCGAGCGGATACTTCTCCCTCATGTCCCCCAGGAGCGGGTTTCTCAGCACGATGCCACAGCGCAAGCGGTTGAGCATGTACTTGATATGGTATAGGACTTCGGTAGAGAGATCCCCAAAGCTGATGGCAATGTTAAGATCGTCGTGCACGGCAGTCACGATGTCCTTCACCAGCGAGACGACCTCCTCGTCCAGCTCGATCGGCCCCACGGAGTCGGCGTCGCCCGGCGTCCGCACGCCAACGATGGAGAGGAGGACAAACAGGCGCTCCTTGTACGGGTACCTGCCACCCGTGACCCCTTCGATATCGTCAACGAGGCGATCGACGAGCGAGAACTCGGGCGTTTCAACGAAGTCCACCAACGGCTCGTCGATAGCACCGATGGCGTGGCCCCGGCGAAAGCGATCGAGCATGACGGTGACGTAACGGACAAGTATGTCGCGGATGCTCGTCTCGGAGGAGATCAGACGCGCGTTCTTGGCGATGATGTCCTGGATCTGCCCATCAAGTGGGCGATCCCCGTAGATGGCATCGTATGCCTTATCGATGATATAGGACCTGATGTCAATCTCATTGCCGTCGAGGACAAGCCCACTGTTCTCGCGCCCTAGGATACTCAGTCCCCAAGGGGCGATGTCATCGCGCAGGGCGGCCAGGTCAGCCGCAAGCGTAGACCTGCTCATGTAAAGCCTCTGCGCAAGACGCTCCATCGTGACCGGACTCGCTGAGCTGGCGATCAGGCCGAACAAGCGCGCACGCCTACTCTTTGGGGAATCTGGCGCTTGCTCACTCGCCGCCCTCAGTTCCCGCTCATAGGCAAAGAACGCCTCGCGATCGTAGATGGCAAGCGCCAGTACGCCCGTCTCGCTCTCGAGCGTGGCCATATCGCCTAGCAAGAAGTTAAGCCTCTTGACGTCGTTGCGGACGGTACGAGAGCTCACGCCCAATGTTTCAGCGAGCTCCTTAAACGTTGCCGTCGCATGCCGCGAGAAGTATGCGAGTAGCGCGCTGATCCTGCTGTCTGCAGCCTTTGGCATCGTGTCACCTAACGCGGGGCGTTGCACTAGCCGCGGCTCTTGCCGCCAGAGATGTTGATCGTCGTGCCCGAGATGTAGCCAGCGCGATCTGAGGCGAGAAACGCCACGACGTAACCCACCTCGTCGAGCATACCGGGGCGACCGACGGGAATGGACTTCTTGTAGTCGGTGTTGAGCTTATCGGGGGTGGTGCCGCGCGTGTAGGCGAGCGCCTCATCATAGGCGGGGGTGCGCAGGCCCGTGGCCTCCATGATGCCTGGGGCGCAGGCGACGACGCGCACGCCGTACTGACTGATCTCCTTAGCCCAGGAGCGCGTGAAGGAGTCAACGGCCCCCTTGGTGGCGGAGTAGGCCGACTGACCCTGCGACCCTTCCTTCCCGGACTCAGAGGACATGTTGATGATCACACCCTTGCCCTGCCTGATCATCTGGCGGGCAGCGGCCTGCGCACACAGAAAGACGCCCTTAACGTTGACGTCAAACATGAGCTTGAAGTCATCGACACCAAGCTCGTACTGGGGCTTCTTCCCGGCGACGTCCACGAGCAGGCGTGGCCTGTTGAGCCCCGCATTGTTGACGAGGATGTCAATGGCACCATAGCGGTCCATGACAGCCTGCGTCATGGCGTCAACGCTGTCGCGATCTGACACGTCGCACTTGACGCAGTACATACCCTCCAGCTCGTCTCCGGTCTTGACAGTGAGGTCGACGATGACGACCCGCGAGCCAACGCTCCTCAGGACCTCAGCGACATGCCTGCCGATCCCAGAGGCGGCACCGGTGACGATGGCGACCTTACCCTCGAGCTCAAGCCACTGCTTTTCCATTGCTCGCTCCTCCCTGACTGGTGTGTGGGGACCATCGCAATCCCCTCTACCTGATATTCTCCGAGTTCGAGAGCGGCAAATGATGTCATCCTTTGCACAGCGGTTGCAAGCGGTCGGACGAACGAGGGCGATGAGGCGAGGTAGTGGGTAGCATGGAGCTGCGTTGATGGGAGACCTCAACGCCGCCTTAGTGCCCCAGAATCTGCGGGGCACTGAGGCGGCGACGTTTGCCCAGTTGAGTCAAATTCTTAGGTACCCCAGAATCTGCGGGGCACTGAGGCGCCGGGGTCCCCGGCGCGTCGAAGGACAACGCCGATGTCTGAAGAGCGGATTTTGGGCACTACGTACGCACGAGGAGCAGTGCCATCTTGAAGGGCTGATCGGCACGGACGTAGTGCCTCCCGCCCTTGTCAAACTTGAAGTTCTCACCCGCGTGGATACGATGCTCTGTACCCTCGTAGCCGACGATCGCCTCGCCCTCAAGCGCAAAGACCAGCGCATCGCCGGGCGCTGCATGCTCATCAAGACCCGTACCGGCGGCAAAGCTCATGAGCGCGAACTTCATACCATCGTTATGCGCCAGATCCATGTTCACGATCTTTCCGTCCTGAGTCGGCAGCAGCTCCGCTAGCCTGATGATCTCCCCTGACTTGATCTTCTCGTTCATGTACGTCTCCTTCGTGAGGGTGAGCTCAATATAGACGCAACCCTCTTGGCTTTGGATTCCCACCGGGATATCGACGGGCGTGACGAGCGCATCACCCTCGGCGAGTGTCCACGTACGCCCACCGCTCTCATAGGACTCCGCTTCTCCAGCCACGACCAGAAGGAGCTTGGGGTAGGCGTAGCTCTCGGCACTGATGTCGGTGTGTGCTGCGAGCGAGAAGACAGATACGGAAAGGTCAGCCGTGCGACTGACCGCCTCCGACGTCGTGCAGCCCGCCTCGGGGGTGCAATCCCTCTTGATGGAGAAAACCGTGCCTGACGTGAATTTCATCTCTTCCTCCCTTGTCCGAGCGCTGAGTTTCGTGCACCATCAGGATATACGCACTGCGGGACACACAGTGTTGATTATCCAACAACAAGAGAAATGACGCACATGAGAAGACGTGACCGTGAGGCCAGGGATCCGCACATTATCAACGACATTATTGGACGCGCACGAATCGTCCACCTGGGGTTGGTGGATGGCGTACGTCCCTACGTAGTCCCACTGCACTACGGGTTTGAGTTTTCCGAGGCGGATTCGCCGCATGCGGATGCACGGTGCCTCACGCTCTGGTGTCACAGCGCGCGAGAGGGGCGCAAGATAGACGTCATCCGCGCAAACCCGACGGCGTTCGTCCAGATCGACTGCGACGAGACCCTCTCCTCCGGGGGCGAGCGCGCCTGCAGCTACGGAGCATCCTACGCCAGCATCATGGGCGACGCTCAGGCGCGAGTGATCGAGGAGCCCAAGGAGAAGGTCAGAGGACTCACACTCCTCATGCGCGCGCAGACAGGACGCGACTTCACCATCACGGAGGCGATGGCCGCCTCTGTGGCCGTCATTCGCATCGATGTACCCCACCTGAGCTGTAAGCTCTGTCCCACACGACAGCGATAGCGCAGAGTCCTCACGCTGACCAGTCGCAGCGCACCACCCCACACCGACGCGTAGGAAAGCCTTTTCAATTATTTTCAATAAAACAGATAAATTCCCCCCGTATGTACCGGTAAAATGAGGTAGCATAAGCCTAAATTATGAATCGGAAGCTTGCTCGCCCATGATGCCTCTCCCACGGCAGCGGCAAAACGGCAGTCCAATCGAAGCTGTCTCGTACCATGGATGCCGTCATGTGGGACAATGGCCACGCGGGAGGAGCGTCGCGGTATGTTGGCACATCAAAGCCACATCCGCTAGGTTGCACCCGAGGATTGGAGGCCCATGAACTGCCCAGAATGCGGAGAGCCGCTGCCAGATAAGGCGTTCATCTGTCCGCACTGCGGAACGCCACTGTTGGACAGGATTATCTGCAGTGACGACATGGACGAGGATAGCGAGGCATCAGCTCCCGATGTCGACGATGCAGGCGTGGACGTCGACGAGCTAGACGATATTGGCATGGATGTCGACGAGGCGGTGAGCTTCGGTGACGACGCGGATAACGACGACACGACAAACGACCTTGGCGATGACAGCACACGCAATGAGGTGACCGCAGACAGCCTCATCTTTGACAGGCTCTCCGACCTGTCGAGCACGTCTCCTGAGGAGACGGTGATCTCGTGGCGTACCTCAGGCGGGCCTCGTTCAAACGAGAGCTGGACGAACGACCTCAAGATCGATGACTTCACAATCGACGATGGTGGCAACGGTGGCGAGGGCACGTCCTTTGCAAGCGAAGACTTACGCGGCAGAGCCGCAGATGACGAGATCACGACCGATGGCAACCAGCATGTCGACGCATACGCAGCCGACGAGAAAGACATCGACGGCCGGATGGACGTTCAGTCTGGGATCCCATCGTTGCCTGACGACTCTGTCTTGAGCGAGTCCGAGGCGACGGTCGTACGCCCAGCGACTGGGCAGAGGGACAGGGCCGACGAGTACGAGGACAACTCGTATGTCGAGGAGGACGTTGGTACGCAACCAGCCGCAGACGACGCTGCCTCAGAGCCTCGGGAGGACAAACCTGCAGAGGATGGCTCGTCGGACGACACCAGGGTAGTGGGCGGGCCTGCGGACCACGAGACGGAGGGCCGCGACAACGACGAGCTCGACAACCTCGACGATCTCGACGAGCTTGATAACCTCGATGATCTCGACGAGCTCGATGACGCCGAGGATGGCAACTTCGACTACCACGACGACTTTGATTTCGAGGGTGACTATGCCGATGAGACTGATGGCGAGGAACCCGACAGCGAGGATGACTATGAGGATGACGAATACGACGAGGAGTACGAGCGCGAGAAGCAGTACTTTGCCGACCAGACAGCCATAGCGAGCGGAGGCAGCGGGGTTGCCGCGCCCCTTCCCATCCCCATCATGCAGCGCAGCGAGGGCAGGGAGGTCCCGCGCGAGTACATCGAGGCAGCCAATGCCAAGAGGGAGGAGGTCGGCGCGGGTGCCGACAGCGAGTGGTATGCCCCCGGCAACGTGAGCGCCACCATGCAGGCGGCCAACTCACACGACCGCAACATGCACCGAACGCTCGTTGTCGCCATTGTCATCATCTTCATAGTCATCGTCAGTGTCGTTGCACTGTGGATCACGTACGACCAGGAGATGTGGGGCGGAAAGCGCGTACCCGATGTCCTGACCGAAAGCGTCGACACAGCGAGAAACGCACTCGAGGCGGATGGCTTCAAGGTCGAGATCCTCCAAGAGGGGACGGATGACGGCGTGGGCACGATACTTTCGATGTCACCTGACCCCGGCACGCGACTCAATCCGGGCAAAACCGTACGGATAACCGAGGGGGTCCTGAGAACCTTGCCTAACGAGAAGGGTAAGTCTTTGGATGACGCGACAAGCGAGCTCCAGGGTCTGGGCCTCAACGTAACGACAAGCGAGCAACTCTCAGACGAGACGCCCGGCACCGTGCTCGAGACCGACCCAAAGATGGGGCAAACGTATCGCACGGGTGACACGGTCGAGCTCAAGATCGCCAAGAACTACACGGTACCGGAGGTCACGGGCAAAACCGAAGATAGCGCAAAGAAAATCATCGAGGATGCGGGTTTCGTGCCAAACGTCACCTACGAGGAGTCGAGCGCGAAGGTGGGTACGGTCATCTCGACTGATCCCATCGCGGGCTCCGTCGCCAAGAGCGGTTCGACCGTCAACATCACCGTGGCAAAGGCAACGGCAAAGACCTACAATGCCACATACTTCGATCTGGTCGTACCCAGCGACTACGTTGACTCTGTGACCATACAGACCTCAACCGTCAACAACGGCTCCCAGGCGACGCCGGGCACAACACCCAGCGCTACGAGTGGTACGACAGAGGTGATGCAGGTCTACTACAAGAACGAGCTGGCGGCAGTCATCTACTCGTCCTCGACGAACATTGGAGTGACGCCAAGCGGAAGCGAGCGCCTCGTGCAGAGTATCAATGACTCGAGCGGACACCCCATCAAGGTCTACGAGATGCGCACCAGTACCTCCACGACCACGATCTCGCAGAACGTGACGTCATTCCTCAATGGGGCAAACGTCTCTGGCTGGGTAAAGGCGCACTAGGAAAGGGGGCGGAGGCGAAGCGTGGACACAACTCGCACGTCTCTGAGTGTGCCCACGCCTGTCGAGCGCCCGCGTCAACTTTAGCGACCGCCAAAGAACAGGAGCGCTCCCGCACGGGGGCGCTCCTGCATCTATACGCTGTGAAAACATTTGCTGTGAAGAGACCTGGTGGCACCGCACCAGACACGAGGCCACGAGACGCCGGTCCGTCCATGGGCCTTGCTCGCCTCTGTCTGCCTACAGCGACTCCTCGGTACAACGCTTCATGTCGGCACGAATGAGTTCGCGAATGTATGCTTGTCTGTTCTTGCGCCCGCAGAGCCATTCCCAGAGATCCATGTCAACCGGATAGAAGCGCAGCGCCATCTGCTTTACGCTCTTCTTGCGGTACCTTGCGTTTGCTCTCTTCTGAGCCTCGCTCGTTGCCATGAGTACGCGCTTCCTTCTATCGACGTGCCAGCACTCCGCCTTGGTTCTTAAGAAACACGACCATAGCAGCCCGTATACCCCATCATCGAACCGAAGGGAATACACATCTGCCTGCTCCACGAAGTCAACAACTCAATGCCAAGAGGGCCTCGTGCTCCACGACGCCACCCACACCCTTACGTTCACGTGCCTCCTGCCACCTAACGTGGCATCTTGTGTCGTGACTGCCTCCGTCTTGTGACGACACCAGCGACGAGCACGACCGCGCCCACGAACGCAAGGACGGGCACGAGGGCAGCCAGCCCATCATCTCCCGTCTGGGGTAAGGCACTGTCTTGTGCCCTGTCCCTGGAAGAGGCTGGTTGAATGTCTCCGCCCCTGATCCGAGAGGACTCCTCGACAGCCGTCACAGGAGTGACAGGATTGTTGGGTATGGTGGTGTTAGGACCATAGCTGGGCGTCTCGGTCGCATCAACCCACACGGCATAGAAGTCGGTATCTCGCGTAATTCTAATGTACTCCCCGGGCCCATAGTTCGTTCCGCTGCCGTCAGGCCTGGTGTTCCACCCCACGATCTTGTGCCCTGGCCACGTGAATATGTCATAGGTGATGAATTTCGTGTCTTCACCATACGTGACCGTGACTCGCCTCGTCTCGTCCTCCCCATGGTTTGCGTGAAGGGTCACGGTATAGGATATGGGAGTCCACTGCGCATAGAGCGTCAGATCCGACGTCACTACGATCGTGTCTCCGTCGCCGTAGGCCGTACCGGTGCCGTCCGCACTCGTGTTCCAGCCCCTGAAGCTGTGGCCCACGCGGACAAACGAATTGAGCACGAGTGCCTGTGGCCTGCCCTCCTCGTACGTCTGGGGAGCCATGGATCCCTCGCCCCCGTTGGCGTCAAAGCTGATCGTATGGGTTGCTGCCTCGGGAGACAATGTCCCCCAGATGGCATAGTAACTCTGTGTAGATGAGTCGGGAAACTTCAGTACCTCTCCAGGCCCTGCCACAACCGGCCCAAGGCGAGACGTCGCCCAGCCCTTGAACACGTAGCCCTCGCGCACAGGGACTGTCACGGCGATCGGGTCGCCGCTATAGCCCTCCATCGTCTGATGCACTGAACTGTCAGATGCACTGTAGTTGGTATAGAACGTAACCGTGCTCCTGTGGCGGTAGACCGCGGTGACCGTGACGTCCGCGCCAAAGGTCATACCAAAGTCGATGTCAGTGTTACCGTTGTTCTCGTTGTGGCCCGAAAGCTTGATACCAAGTGGATTATTGCCACTCTTAAACTCATCTGTAAACTTGAACCTGTTGTCGGTTGTCACGTCCGTAAAGCCAAGCTGCACCACGTTCTGACCCTGCGCATCAGCCGCCTTCAGGGACTGAAGATACCCGTAGGAGTCTGCCGGACGCAGGATCACGGCAGCGGCCCCGTCGAGTGAGGCAGAGTCGCTTGCCGGCCACGTGGACTTGTCGTTCTCGGGAGGACGGTTCGCCTCATAGTCGGACCACGAGCTCATGATCTTGACGTGACCGGTGTCCTGGGTCGTAACCGCCAAGGTGCTTGCCGCGACGGCCCTGACGGGCAGTGCCACGAGGCTCAGGACAAAGGCGATGACGGCGCCCAGGATGGCCCTCGCGTGATTACGGGCGTATGCATGCATTGCAAGACCTCCGCATCAGACCATGAAACCGTTTGTTTACAGTTGAGTCTAGGGCTTATTGCCCCGGAAGGCAACTCATGTGGTAGTCCCCGCTCGCAGGACGCTGCGTTACTCTTCATGGGCAGGCCAATGATGCACCTCCAAGCTGTTGCGCCGAACTCCACCTGCAGCCCTGTCGAAGACGGCGGACGACTTCCCGAGCGCGCCCCTCACCACGACCTGTGCGCCTCCTGCTGCCACGACACCTTCGCGGGCGTGGACGTCGCAGCAGTGCCCGGGCGGGCAGCTCGCCCGGGTGTCTCATCGTGGCGGCACCCCGGGCGCCGGATCTGCGGGGCTCGGCCGCGCCACTCGGTGGCGTCGAGTGCGCTATGCGCGTGCCACTCGGTGACGTCGAGTGGCACGCGCACATACAGCGTCGATCAGAGGTCATCGGAGAGGGAACGGCACTAGACGGCGGCACGGTGGACATGGACAGCTAACCTACCCGTAAATAGTGACGCTACGTTACGCCATCCTCTGCGTAGCGTGACGTGTGTCCCTTTATGCCCGTCGTCTGGGTCATCGGTTATCATAGGCATATCAAGGGACGGGAGCTCACCATGAAGGTTGACGAGGCGGGGCGGATCATTCGTGCACTGGAGAGATTAGCGCACCGGATGCTCGAGCGCTTTCCGGTCGTTATCGCGCTTGCGGCAGCAGGGACGCTCATCTCGATACTTCAGGCCTACGACGTCTTTGGAATGAGCGCAGGTTCAGATGACCTCTTCATGGTATTGTGGTATAGAGGTCCCCTGCGCACAAACATCGCAACGTCGGCACTCGTAGCCCAGAGCTTCATCAGCGGGTCTCGACTTGCAGCACTTGCCTGCATCACGGCCACGCTCGCCGCCGAGCGGCTGTTACGTGACGCGCACGAGAACGACGCCGCGGAGGAGAAGACGCATGCCCACCTAGGACCACGTCCCATCCTGGTGCAGGCCGCCACGGGGGCGGCGGTATGGGCGCTTTATGCTGCCATCGACCTGCCAGTCAGGGCAGATGAGCGTCTGAGCACCCTCTTTGGTCTGGTCGTGTTGGCCGTCGTACTCATCAGCGTCTTCGGTCTGCCCTGGCTGCTCTACACGTCTGACAATGAGGATGTGCTCCTTGCCTTCCTCGTTAAGGGGGTGGCCTTCTCCGTCTTTGTCGCGGGCATCGTGCACCTTGGTCTATCCATCGTAATGTCCGCGATTGACTCCCTGATCACACACGTGAGCAGCAATGCGCATCAGGCCGTGGCGTCACTCGTGTGGACGTTCGTGCTTCCCTGCGTCTTCTGCTCGCAGGTCCCCCGCCACACCGAGCGGCTCGACGTCCCACACGTCTACCGCATCGTCGTCGGAAGGGCCCTCTTCTACATCTATCTGCTCCTGCTCGCCGTACTCTACCTCTACATCGCGCGCATTGCCCTCACGCGCACCCTGCCCTCAGGCCAGCTCAACTGGTTTGGTTGCCTCGCGCTGCTCGGCACACTCTTCTTCTGGGCAGGCATCCGCATGATTGGCAGTGGCGTGGTGCGCTGGTATCTGCGCTGGGGCTGGGTCCTTGTCATCCCCATCCTCATCGTGCAGCTTATGGCCATCTATCTGCGCGTCTCGGCCTACGGTCTCACGACGTCGCGCTATGCCTCGATTCTCTGCGTCATCGTCGGCGCGGTGGGGCTCGCCCTTGCCGCGCGCGCAAGGCACCCCCGAGAGCTCTTTGGGGTGTGCTGCGTCGTCGCGCTCATCGCCTGCGTCACTCCCGCAAATATCATCGATCTGCCGTACCAGGAGCAGGCAGGACGGCTGCGCACCGCGCTCGCAAGTGGCGGCATGTCGCAGGCGGCGGACGTCACCCATGAGAGCTTGGGCACCCTCTCCACGGGGGAACGGGAGCGCATCGCAAGCAGCTGGAGCTACCTGTCATCGCGCACGGGAGCGCTCACCAACTCCGAGCTTGTGGACCAGCTAAGGGGCGACAGTCGGGCGAGCGGAGCCCTGGACTACCTCAGTTCTAACACCCCCTCCGGCTCGAACGGCGTCCTGGATAGCTCCTTGGGCAGCAAAAACAAGTCTAGCTCGACACGCGAAACGTATGCTGTGAGACATGGCGCCAACATAGGTGTTGCGGGCTACTCGCGTCTCTACCCGCTTGACGCGAGGGAGCTTGCGGATGACCTCACGCTCGACTTCTGGTCTGCCGACGGAACTGCCTTACACGTTGACTGCTCTGAGCTTATCGCGCGACTCAGGGAGCACTACGCCTCACGGCCAAGGGGCGAATACTCGACGCATATCGACGACGTCGATCCGAGCGAGATGCGCATTGTCACCAAGGATGGGGGCTGTCTTGCCCTCACGAGCGTCTCGTTCCAAGTCAGCGGCGACAGACCCTGTGACGCCTACGTCGCAGGATACGTCCTCATACCCTAAAGTGACACGAAACGCATCCGTTTGGTCAGCTGAGAAACTATTCTGCTAGCAACAGGACGGCCCGCCGTTCGCGGAAGGGCCGCTTCGAGCACGGCCCGGGACACGCTCCGACGCCGACGCAACACCCGCAGGTTGGGAGTCGCGAGGCCCGCACCGCCAGCTGGCCCTGTCGAGACCCCTCACAGCGGCCACAGGCGGAGTCAGCGATCACAGGTGGAGTTCGGCGGACAGATTGGCGCTCGGGTGAGCGGAACCTAGTGGCCGACGTTCCCTTTAGCCTCACCACGCCGAAGTCGCGCCTCCGCCACAGCGGCGCGCGCCTCAGCAGCTGCGGCGCGTGCCTCGGCGGCCTGGGCCTTGAGCTCAAGAACGTCTATCTCGTCTAGGGACTCGTCCATAGCGGGCGCCCGCGCGTGACTCGCGTCCGTCCCAGCCAGCGGCCAGGCCTGCGATAACCTGCGCTCGCCAAAGAGGCCGAAGCTCGCCTTTGGTGTCATCCTGAAGGCCTCACACCCAGGGTCTTTTGCCAAGACGGTGCTGCCCTTGAGCCTACCGGGACCCATGCACTCCAGACGCGTGCGCAGAAAGCCCGTGCGCTCCTGACAGAAGACGCAGTTCTCGCAGACGCGCTCCCATCTCCCCACGCCAGCCCCCTCCGTCTGCACGAACCTTCTGCGGCGGCAGAATAGCCCTCCGACGATTGTCTTCTGCCTCATGTCCCGGACTACTCCAGCGAGACTGTCGTCACCTTACCCGCATCGTCTGTCACAAGCAGGCTCGACCCCTTGAGCTCCGCCTTAGCGATGGAGCCAGGACCACCCACAGGGTTTCCATCCTCGTCGACCACCGGCGATGATCCGCTGCCAACCGTATAGGCGAGCACGTCCCACCTGCCCTCGTCGAGGCTCTCGGGAATGATGATCGTGCCATTATAGAGGACGAGTTGCGCAGGCTTACCAGGGATCTGCATGTATGCGTCACCGGAAGCTGAGTTCTCCCTACGGCCGATCAGCGCATACGTACCGTCATCCTGCTTTGATATCGAGAAGACCGTCCCTTGGTAGGTGACGCTCCCCTCCGCCGAGGTCTGGGTCTGCTGCGGCGGTTGACCCACCTGCTCACTCACCTTGTTAGCCGACTCGATGCAGCCGCGCAACAGCACAAAGCTGATGCCCAAGACGATGAGCGCGGCCACGACGATGAACCAGCGCTCCTTAAGCTGGTCTACAAGCGTGTGCGGGTCAGGTTCCTTTGCGTGCGACCTGCTGGCCACCCGCGGACGTCGTGCCCCCCGCAGGCGCATCTCGGCGCCAAGCCCCGTGCGCGACCAGCTCGCAGTGGAGTCAGGCGAGATCTTGCCGATGTTATCCCTGGTCTCGACCGTGGCACCCTGGCTCGCATCGATGCGGGCGAAGGCTCCCGTCTGAGCTGGGTCGACACCAATGGGCCTCGGTGCCTCCTGCTCGTCGAGGGGACCCACGACCGGCAGGCTCGAGGCAAGGCGAGACCGACTGCCTCTGCCTCTACCCCTGCGTTGAGCGCGGTGAGGCGTGCCGATAGGCCTTAGTGATCCCTGCCCCTCGTGGGAGCCAACAGACGGCAGGCGCGAGGCGAGTGGCGACTGGCCGCTCGACGAGCTTCTCGTGAAGCCTGTGGCATGCGAGTGAGGCGTTGATCCACCAGAGACCGCGCGCCTTCCCTGGGGGACCGCAGATCCCCGTGGAGACACTGGGTTATTGTCCTGGGCCATGTCAGACCTCCTCACCTGATAGTACCGGCCAGCCGCATCGGCAGGCACTCGCTCCGCTCTTTCCCACTCTCTATATAATACGGCGTTCCTCTATGGCGCGTCCAAGCGTCACCTCATCGGCGTACTCAAGGTCTCCGCCAACGGGCAGGCCACTCGCGAGTCGCGAGACCCTGACGCCTAGGGGCGCTATAGTGCGCGCAAGGTAGGCGGCCGTAGTCTCTCCCTCGACATCCGGGTTGGTGGCGAGGATGACCTCCCGCACCGTACCATCAGCCAAACGCGAGATCAGCTCACGCACGTGCAGCTGGTCTGGCCCCACCTTGTCCATGGGCGAGATGACGCCACCAAGCACATGGTATAGGCCATGATAGCTTTCGCTGCGCTCAATCGCCGAGACATCACGCGGCTCCGACACGACGCAGAGGCAACCCCGGTCGCGAGAGGAATCTGCACAGATATCACAGGTCTTGCGCACCGCATACGAAAAACAGACCGGACAGAAGTGAACCTCCTGCTTGACCCGTGTGATGGCAGCCGAAAGACGACGCGCGGCCTCTGTGTCAGACTCAAGGATCCAGTATGCGATGCGCTGTGCAGACTTGGGACCGATCCCCGGTAGTCTGCCAAGCTCATCGAGCAGACGCTGCAGCGCACGTCCGTCGCTCGGGTTGGGCTCCGCAGGCTGCATGACCCGTAGCGACTCTGCGGCCTGTGGCGGCTTGCCCATCTGCGCAGGTGTTCCCATCTAGAGCACCCTAGAACAGCCCCGGGATATTCATACCACCCGTGACGGCTCCGAGCTGCTGATTGGCGGCTTCCTGCGCACTCGAGAGACACTCGTTGACTGCCGCGACGATCGTGTCCTGAATAATCTCGATGTCCTCGGGATCGAGTGCGTCGGGATCGATGGTGATCGAGGTGATCTGCATGTCGGCCGTACCGATCACCTTGACCATGCCACCGCCGGCAGAGGCAGAGACCTCGATGTCCGCAAGCCTATCCTGGGCGTCGGCGAGCTGCTTTTGCATCTTCTGCGCCTGCCTCATCATCTGCTGCATGTCCATGGTAATCCTCCTTATGCCCACCCGCGCAGACGGACGCAGGGGGAATGTCCTCATTGAGAAGAAAGCTTACCTCATCTTGCGGACATTACGGCAGGGGCCTCGACTCAATTTTGCTCTACGGCACTGTCCTGCAGCTTCTCCACACTCGCCTCCACGCCGTCACCAAAGACCTCGGTGAGCATCGCAAGAAGCTCATTCATATCCTGAGGCATGCCATCGGCGCGCTTGGGGACAGACTTGGACCCTTTGGGTTTGGACCGAAGCTTGGACTCGGTCTTTGATTTGGGCTTAGGATCGGGCTTGGGCTTTTGTTTGGGCTCGGTCTTTGCTGTGGTCTTAGCCTTGGGTTTGGGATCGGGCTTGGGTTTGGACTCGGCAGTGTTTGCCGCCTCCGCCTCAAAGACAACGGCGGTCCTAGGCTCAACTTGCTGAGACGTCTGGTGCACAGGCTCAGGCCCAGGGACGGCTCGTGAGGCCACCTGAGGCTCTGCGGCCAGGGAAGCTTCGCCGACAGGGGCCATTGGCTCGTCCTCGTACGCAGGTGGCTCGTCCCAAGGCATGTCGTAGTAACTCTCCAGGGGAACTTCCTCAACGGGCGGCTCTGCCTGGGGAGCTGTCGCAGGTACCGCCGCGTGCGACATGGCGGGCTGCGGGGCAGGCGCAGGTCCTCGCTGCGGGACGACGGAAGACACGGCCTGAGAAGTCGCTTGCCCCTGTGATGCGGACAAGGGCTGCGGCGTCACCATCGTACCGCGGGCTGGAGTAGGTGCAGGCGCCTTGGCCCGAGAGCGAGCAATGTCAGCCCCGACGAGGCTCGACTCCGCATAGACCAGCGCCCTCTCACCAAAGGCCTGGCGCACCGCCGCCTCCACAATGGCACGAACATCCTTGCGGTCGAGCATCTTGGTCACGAACGACGAGCCCTTGGGCAGGTTGATCAGAAGCCGATGTCCGTCATCCTCGAGCGCAGTCGACGCCGCGAGGAGGGATCCGCGCGGTGGATCCGTTCGCACAAGCCCGTCCACAACCTGACGCCACCTGCGCTGCAGCTCCCCCCCGTCGGTGATGGCGGGCGTTGCTGGGGTAACGGCGGGCGTTGCTGGAGCTGTCTCCTTCCTTGGTTGGACGGCAGCGTCTGGGGGTTGCGGCTGCTGCGCGGCACCTGCGCCTGTTGTTTGATCAGACTGTGAGGCACCCTCTGATGAACGCTTCTGGGGCGCTGGCTGCGCAGGCGAGGCGAGAGGCACCTCCTCCGAAGTCAGCAGCTCCTGTGGCGCTTGTCGTGCGACCGATGCGGGAACCTGCTGGGGCTCCTGCGACGTTGACTGTGCCCGTTGCTCTAAAGTTGGGGGCTGGGGAGCCTGTGGTTCCGGCCGCTCCGCATGGACAGGCGCAGGAGCAACTTGAGGGGCGGATATGGTCTGCCTCGCCGATGCCTGCGGCATAGGGTCGGGAGGCGTCGACGCAGGAGCGGTGGGCGCCAGCGCAGGAGCGGTGAGGCTCGACGCGGGAGTGGTTGACATCGGCACGGGCGCGTTCCCCGCAGCGAGCGCCTCCACGGTCTTCTCGAGCTGGGCGACGCGCTCGGCAAGTGAGTCTAACGTCAGGTCTGACTTGGGTCGGGCGATGCGCGTAAGGGCCACCTCAAGGGCCAGACGCTGGTTGGTGGCAACGCGCATCTCGCTCGAAACCTCGCTCATGACCGCCAAGGCACGCGCCACGCGATCGGGCGCTCCAAAGGCCAGCGCCTCGTCCTTGAGTTGTCGAAGCTCGTCTCCCGCCACAGGTAGTGTGGACGCACCCTCTCCCACCACGCTCGCAACGTAAACGTCACGCAGGTGCGCCGAGAGCTCGCGCGCAAGCTGGAGCAGATCTCTGCCCGACTCGACGAGCTCTCCTATCCTGGCAAAGACGGTCGGCACGTCACGCCTCGCGAGAGCACCCGTCAGCTCGGTGAGCATTGAGCTCGAGACCTCGCCCAAGAGGTCGCGGGCGGCATCGAGCGAGACGCTGCCGCCGCCAAAGGTCGAGAGCTGCTCTAAGGCCGAGAGCGCGTCTCGCATGCCGCCTCGAGCATGGCGAACCACGAGCTCGAGCGCCGCCTCGTCATATGAGAAACCCTCGGCATCGCACACACGCTTGAGCTGGCCCAAGATGTCACTCGCGCCAATCGCATGGAAGTCAAAGCGCTGCACGCGAGAAAGAATGGTCTCGGGCACCTTTTGCGGGTCGGTGGTGCAGAGAACGAAGACGATGTGCTCGGGCGGCTCCTCCAGCGTCTTGAGCAGCGCATTGAACGCCGCCGTCGTCAACATGTGAACCTCGTCGATGATGTAGACCTTGTAGCTGCCGCGCACGGGCGCGAAGCTCACACGGCCGATGATCTCCTCACGAACATTGTCGACCCCGGTGCGCGACGCCGCGTCAAGCTCGTAGACGTCAGGATGCTCACCTGCGGCGATGAGCTGACAGTTCTCGCACGTGCCGTCCGGGAGCTGCCCTGCGCCGCGCTCGCACATGAGGGCCTTGGCGAGGATGCGTGCCATGGTCGTCTTGCCCGTGCCACGTGGACCACAAAAGAGGTAGGCATGGCTGGTCCTGCCCTCAAGGACGGCATGCTCCAGCGTGGAGACGACATGCTGCTGGCCAACGACGTCCTCGAACGTCTTGGGACGATACTTCCTGTACAGCGACTCCATGGCACCTCCGACTCGCGTTGCTTTGACTCGCCTTGCGTCAGACGAACCTCAAGTATAGCCGTGGAACCCGCCCGTGCCCGGGTTGGACGAGCCCTCTGAAGACGATGACCGACGCGTGCCCAAAGGCGTGGCACGCCCTGCGGGTGCCATCTATCCTCTCGCTCCCCAGAACTCCTGCTATGCGACGTGCTCGGTCGCAGCCTGGCAAAGACGGACGCAGTCTCTTCTGCGAACCTCCAAGCCCACCCACATCGAACGTGCTTCGCTACTTCATCCACCTCTTGAGCTGCCAAAGCAAAATCCCCACATATTCGGGCTTTTTTGTGGCGCTGCTGATGTCCTCGCACTTCTTTTTGCACCAGTTGCGCTTTGATTGAGGACCGTGGGCACGGCAGTAGCCTTCGATCTTCTTCTGGAGACTCACAAGGGCGCTTCTTCGATTCTCCTTGAGGCTGAACGCCCTGCTGTTTAGGTTCAGAAGCTTGTCGAGATCCCGGTTGATGTCAGAATCCTCGGACCAGACTGTCCCGTCATTCCTATATCTGACCTGCGCGATCGACCCAAGGTTCAGTGGATCGACCTTGAGTGGGACATCTTTGTTTCTGTCAGCGTTTCTTGCTGCGTCACAGGTACGGTCGGGCTGTCCCGAATCACTTCCGCCATCGCATACGGCAAGCATGTTCCGGTAGTCCAAGGACTTTGTATCGGCATCATAATCAGCTCTAACACCGCTGCCAGAGAGCTGACGCCGATATGTGTCGCTCGGGTGTCTCACCAGATAGTGCTCGATGCGCGCATCTTGTACCGAAATCCGACGCATACAGTAGGCGCATATCTCTCCTTGCTCGGCAACGAGGGAACCCACGATATCCCGACGGGTTCTAGGCGGCAGGTTGTCATAGTTGCACACGACATCTGGGGTTTGCCTCAAAACACGCCTCGCGTCACTCAACGCCCTAGGTTCACTGCGTTTCTTGATAAAGATCATCGCACTCACCTACAGCTCAGACAGATAGAGCGAGGTTTTCAGCTCGGTAAGCCGAGGGTCGTTCTGACCGATCTGCCCTTCCAGATGCTCGATCCTCTTGCGGGCATCCTCGAATTGCTCGTTGTCAAGAGCCTCCTCGATCCCCTGGAACAGGAGCTGTACCTGTTCAGGACGTTCAGGGACATCCAACACCTCGCGAAAAATCGAGGATACATCGCGGCCATAGGTCTGGTTCCCCGGAACCGCCACGGCTCCCCCCTTTGTGAAGCTCCGCAGCCTCTCCCTTGTGACAGACGCTATCACCGCAGGTGAGTGCGTTGTCACGATGAACTGCACCCCCGGGAAGATGCCTGTCAGGTCATCCAGTATCCGCGCCTGCCACTTGGGGTGAAGGTGCAGGTCGACCTCATCTATGAGTACCACGCCGTGCGTCTTCTCGATGGCGCCGCTGCCGTAGTGGGGATTCAGCTGGGCCATCCTGTACGCGATATCGGCCACCATGCCGAGCGTGGTCCGATACCCGTCGCTCAGCTGGTGGAGAGAGAGCGAGGTCACTGTGTCGCCATGTATCTCGATGCAGAGGTCATCGCTTTGGACATCAAAGAACGCGCGCACGTCATCGGCCTGAATAACGCGCCTCAGACTCTCCTCAATAGCTTGGCGCACCGCCTGCAACTCGGGAACGGGCTCGCCCCTTTGGAGCTGCTGGTAGGTCATCTTTCGCAACCATCGCATGAGGCTGCTGTCATTCGCCCGTGGCGAAAGGGATGAGGCGTATGCGGCCTCCCTGAGCGACGCACGCGGCTCTTCGTTTTTTGACTGAGCCCACAGACGGCCCGTTCCGTAGTAGGAGATGATCGGAAGGGGCAATACCCCGTCCTCGGCCCACTCACTCAGATCACCGAGGGCGGCCCCGGGAGAGAGGCACTCGTTGACCCGTTTTGACAGCTCGCTCATCTCCCGGGCGTTCCCCCAAGTGGTTTTTCCCCCATCCCGTCTCAACTCCCTTTGCCAGGAAAGGCTCCGACCATAGGCGCTACCCTCCGCGCGGATAATGACGGGAAACTGCGGTCGACGCTCAATGGTGCTGCCGACCGCACGGGATGCCACCCGTGCGTCAGCGTCGCGAATGCTGCGCTGGCTGACCCGGGGTATGTACATGAAGAACGTCCCCAAGGCAATCGCCGCAGCGTCAACCACGGCGGACTTTCCATACCCATTGTCACCGACGAGCACCGTAAGCTGCCTGTCAAACTCGATATGCAGCTCCTCGAATTTTCTGAAGTTACGCAGCTCCAACTTACTCAAGTACATGAGCGCTCCTCACGTCCTGTGACCCTCGTTGCATTCTATCAGAGGCTGGAGCAGGACGTCCGCACATGCACCCAAGGCCGAGGTCATGGGTCGGCCACGCTCGGGGACAGCTTTCGGACGCTGGCGGACGTCGCAGCGCAAGACCGCACGCACCACTTCGACTGCCCACCCATGTTCGTGTGCAGGACCAAGGGCGCGACGAATCCGCAAGGCCTACGGTGAGGCGTGGTCGAGGGGGCTGAGGCGCCCGTCACCTGGGTTGAGAGCACGCGGCGCAACTACAGCGCAGCGTGCTCTCGTTTTTGCCAACGCCTCCATCGACAGGTTTCTGTAGTCCGCAGTCGAGCGTCTCCCGCGCGCATCTTTACATTGACGGAGTCGGGCAGGCGTGCTGACGTGCTCCGAGCTTCCCCGTACCCGCTCGCCCCCATTGATTCGCTTGCCTCTTATAAGATAGAATACACTGTATTCACAAGAAGGGGTCGCCTATGTCCACCATGACGATGCGTGTCAGCGATGAAGACGCTGCCGTAGTGCGTAAGTACGCCAAGTTCGAGGGAAAGACCATATCCGACTTCATCCGCGATGCCGTCTTCGAGAGAATCGAGGACCAAGAGGATCTGACAGCCCTGCGCATTGCCATCGCTGAGGATGACGGCATACGCCATACCCACGAGCAGGTGCTCTCAGAGCTGGAGCTGTAGGTGGCCTACCACGTCGAGTACACGGATGTCGCGCTCAAACAGCTGAAGAAGATGGAGCGCTTTGACGCCCGACTCATTGTGTCCTGGATTGGCAAAAACTTGGAGGGCTGCAAGGACCCGCGTGTCCGTGGCAAGGGGCTGACCGCCAATCGTTCAGGGGAATGGCGCTACCACATCGGAAACTACCGCGTCCTCTGCGTCATCCGGGACGACAGACTTGTGGTCGAGGTGTTCTCAGTTGGCCATCGCAGCGACATCTACAAGTGAGGTCATACGCACGCATAAAGGGCGCGTACGATTCGGCTGCTTGGGTTTCTGAGGACGACACGATGGGAGCTGACCGAAGTCCGGCGGCACGATCTCGCTCATTTCCATGAGAGAGCTGTCGGTTGCCTGCACTGACAAGGTTGAGACGTGCCAAAAGTAGATGACGCCCCGCCTAGCATCCAGTGGCTGCAAAGCCAAGTTCTATCAGAGGCTGGAGCAGGACGTCCGCGCCCGTGCCCAAGGATGAGGTTGTGGGTTGGTCACGCTCGGCGTGCTTGGAAGGCACAAGTCCCTCTGGCTCAGAACAGCCGCTCTATGGCTTCGACGATGCCGTCGTGATCACAGTCGGCGACCACGACGTCGCAGGCCATGCGGATGCACTCGTTGGCGTTGCCCATGGCGACGGAGGTGCCTGCCGCCCTCAGGACGTCCATGTCGTTGTCGGCGTCGCCAATGGCGACGACCTCCCCCATCCCGATATCGAGTAGCTCGCATATCTTTTGGAGGCCCGTGGCCTTGTTGACGCCTACGGGCGTGCACTCAACCGAGGTGGCCTCGGCACGCTTGAGCGAGAGCGAGGAACCTGCCGAAAGCCTACCGAACGTACGCTCACGCGACGCGGAGTCGAGGTGGAAGAGGTCGATCTTCACGACCGTACAGGGATGGTCCTGCACGTAGCGGGCAATGTCATCCACACGCTCGCACCTGCGGTCAAACATGGGCTGGTAGATGCCCACACCGAACTCGTCCGACCGCTCGACGTAGCCATGCTCGACGACCGATCCCGTCGTGGTGCTCATATGGACCATGACCCCCTCCCTCCTACCAATCCCGATACAGGAGAGGACCAAAGTGTCGGGAATAGGGAGGGCGTCAATCGGTCTTTTCGCCTCCAAGTCGTACACGAGCGCACCACCGTCGAGCGATGCGTATCTGAGCCAAGAAAGCTCATCCCTATAGTCCGCAATCTCGGCAAGACCGCGCCCAGTTGACAAGGTAATGACGACGCCCCTGTGCGCAAGCCCGCACAATGCAGTGATTGTCCGGGGCGAGATGCGCTTCTGGCTGTTAAGGAGTGTACCGTCCATGTCAAGTGCCAGGAGCTTTGGTCTTGAGGGCATCGGTCGAGTCCTTCCTGTCGGGATCGCGTCTCTGCTGGGATCAGGACATATCGGAAGAGTGGGTGCCAGAGAGGCCGAGGTAATTATACATCTGGCGTGGAGGCCATGGGGCCGTCGACATCGTGGGACCCGTGACCCCGCCCGGTCACGCGCGAGGCCTGGGGAACGCAGGAGTGTACACAAATCGGCAAAAATGGCCTCTCGGAGCTGTTTTGGGTCATTTGTGTACACTGTTGCGCTGTTGTAGACAGATGTGGAGACGCAGGAGTGTACACAAATCGGCGAAAATGGCCTCTCGGAGCTGTTTTGGGTCATTTGTGTACACTGTTGCGACTCGCGAGGGCCGCGCGAGTGGCGCCGCCGCTAGGCTGGCGTCTTTGCCGAGACAGCAACCCTCACAAACCCCGAGGAGCCCGCTATGGAGACTGGACAACAAGTACCGGGACCCATCGGCGCAAGGTTCGGTCGCTTTCGGCTCGTCGGGCGCCTCTGGTGCGTCGAGAGATGCGCCAGGCTCACTAAGCGGGCCGTGCCGGACGACCTCCACGACCTTCTCGCGCAGGACGTACCCAACCCACATGAGAGCGAGGCGCACTATCATCGAGACGTTGCCGAGCACGTTGAACTTGATGAACTCCCAGAACCCCCGATGACGCTCAGTCCAATCCCTGAGGGCTATGCTAGCTCCCCTTCCTTGCGAGGCGCCTCTCGCCAACAGCGTTTAGGATCCGGTTGAGCACAAACTCCCAGGTAAGTGGTAGGGAAAACCATAACAGCCAGACCAGAGCGAAGAGACACACGCTGCTCGTCTGGAAGCCGACGAGAGCCGCTGGCAGCACCCCCGCAAGACCCCAGCCCCTGAGCTCTCGCACGATCGCATCAACCAGCCCCATCGAGACGAACTGTCCCGCATTCTTTGCCAACGCGCGCATCGGCATATTGTAGATGAACTCGATGCTCAGATCGGGCATCCCGCTCTTTTGCGAGCGTCGTCTGAGCGAGCGCAGGAGGGCGCCGATCGCCCAGAAGAGCGGGCTGCGGCTTTTCCCCACGTCGCGGAAGCAGACGTTGCGGTCTATCCTGAATCTCTCGTCTGGTACGTCACGCCCAAGCAACGCCGCAAAGTGCGCATCGTCAACCTGACGCACCCTGCCCGTCTCGTAAGGCGTAAGGTCAAGACCCTCATACGGGGCCTGCGCATGCGTGCCCGCGACGTTCACGCGAGCCGAGAGGCGAATGTCCTCGCTCGATGTCCCGACCTCGATCGCGTAGAGGCCTCCCTCGACCTCCCATGAGCCGGTTCGCGCGTTGAAGTATCGAAAGGCCCTCTCGTCCAGATCGATCGTCACACGACGCGTCTCTCCCGGCTCGAGCAGAACCTTCGCGAACCCCTTGAGCTCACGCAGCGGTCTGAACACCTTGCTTCGGAGCTTGCCCACATAGAGCTGGGCGACCTCGGCGCCACTGACGTCCCCGACGTTGCTGACGTCAAACGAGACGCTCGTGCTCGTGACCTCGTTCATCTCGCTCAGCTCTATGTCCTTGAAGGCAAAGCTCGTGTACGAGAGGCCGTGCCCAAACGGATACGCGACCGGCACGGAGGCCTTCTGGTAGTATCGGTAGCCCACGTAGATGCCCTCTCGGTACGCCGCCACGGGGCCATCGCTCGGAAAGTTGTCATAGGTCGGGGTGTCCGCAAGGCGCTTGGCCCAGGTCTCGGCCAGCTTGCCCGAGGGGTTGACCTTCCCCGTGAGCACGTCGGCTGCGGCGGAGGCACCCGCTTGTCCGCCTAAGGCCAAATAGAGGATGGAGCGGGCATCGGCAGCCCAGTCGGTCTCGACGACACTTCCCGCGAAGAGCAGCACAACCACGTTGCCGTTCGCCTCGCTCAGCGCATGGAGCAACTTGACCTGGTTCTGGTTGAGGCGCATGTCCGCACGATCAAGCCCCTCGCTCTCGGCAAGCTCGTCGAGGCCAAGGCACACGAGGACGACCTCTGCGTTTTGCGCAAGCGCCACCGCCGCGTTGCGCAGGCGCGCGTCCATCGCATCGTCTGCGGAGTCGGTGCGGTCAAACCCCCGCTCGAAGCCCAGGACCTTAAGCTCGCTCGTGCCGATCGCGTCTACGATGGTATCAAGCCTCGTGCAGTTCACGAGAGACGAGCCGGCGCCCTGGTAGCGCGGGTTCTGCGCAAAATCACCTATGAGCGCCACCTTCGTGCGCGGGAGCAGTGGCAGCAGGGGGCGCCCTGCGTCAGCTGGCTGGCCCTTGTCTGCCGAGGCGGGCTCGTTCTTGAGGAGTACGATGCCCTCGGCCGCTATACGCCTCGCGAGCTCATGGTGCGCGTCCACGTCGAACTGTCTGCCAGTGGCCGCCTTGACGGCAGGTGCCGTAGAGAGTGCGAGCTCGATCGCCTCGTCGACGCGCGCGTCCACATCGGCCTCGGCTAGCTCTCCTGCCCGCACCGCCTTCATGAGCTGGCGCACCGAGTCGAGCCCGGGTGCGGGCATCTCGAAGGTGGAGCCGGCGGCGACACCGGCAACATGGTCGTTGGAACCTCCCCAGTCGGTGACGATGGCCCCCTCAAACCCCCACTCACCGCGCAGGATGTCCCTGAGCAGGTGGGGGTTCTCGTTGGCATAGCTGCCGTTGACCTTGTTGTAGCTGGTCATGATCGTCTTGGGTCGCGCCTCGCGCACCACAGTCTCGAAGGCGGATAGGTAGATCTCGCGCAGCGTCCGCTCGTCGAGCACTGAGTCCGACGCCTGGCGACGAGTTTCTTGGCTGTTGGCGGCGAAGTGCTTGGGGCAGGCGGACACGCCACTCGACTGGATACCTCGCACGTATCCTGCAGCCATCTTACCCGCAAGCAGCGGATCCTCCGAGAGGTACTCGAAGTTGCGTCCACAGAGGGGGCTTCGCTTGATGCAGAGCCCGGGACCCAACACGACGTTCACGCCTTGGTCGACGGCCTCCTCGCCAAGCGTGCGACCCAGCTCTTCGGCAAGCGCGGGATCCCAGCTGTTGGCGACCGTCACCGCCGTGGGAAAGCAGGTCGCTGGTATGGAGCCGCCAACGCCCAGATGATTGGCCGCATTGGGGCCCTGATGACGCATGCCGTGCGGGCCATCCGAAAACTGCAGCTCAGGGATGCCCAGACTTGGGTAGGCGCGCGTACCGAACCCCGTCGCCCCCGAGAGCAGCGCACACTTCTGCTCCAGGTCCATCTTGTCGATGATGTTGTGATGCCTGAGTCCCATGTAGGCACTTCCTCCCAGTCGGTCATGTTGTAAGGATAGGTAAGGATAGGGTCTTGCCTTGCGGCTCAGCACGGCAAGACCCACATGATACCTGTGTACAGTCTCCAGCACGCCCCCCCTGAAAGGACAGGGACTCCCACCTGTAGATGCCGCCCGTCGAGATCAGGTAAAACGACACGTCGATGCTGCCATCGCAGATCTTGGAAGTCTATCACGACCGTCAGGTTGGACTTGTCGCCCACAGTCCTGAGAGCCTCGAGCACCGTCGTGCTCGCGTCGACGATGATGGTTTCTCTGCCACCGATGAGCTCGGCCACCTTGGTTGCGATGCCTCGCCTGGCCTCGACACTGTGACGCTGCCTTTCGAACGAGAAACACACGATCCAGACAGTCGGCCACAGTCGCATGCGACGGTGCCTGGGGACGACAGCAAGGACGAGTTGGCCGAACGTCGGCTCAACCTCCTGCGGCGCAGGCGGACGACTTGCGGACGGGTGGCTCGCAGGTGGACGGCGACCTGGCACGCTGGGACGGTCTATAGTGGCGGATCTTGCACGTCTTTGGGTCTGGGAGCGTAGACGCCGCGCAAAGTCAAGCCTATTCTAGGGGGTGCTGTCTGGGCATGCACGACACGCCGGAGGTTTGCCATGAGGATCAGGAGAATGACGATCGACGACTACGAGGGAGTGCGTGAGCTGTGGATGTCATGCTCCGGCATGGGGCTGAATAACCTCGACGACTCAAGGGACGGGATTGAAAGATTCCTTGCGAGAAACCCCGACACATGCTTTGTCGCTGAGGATGGAAGGGTGATCGGGGCGATACTGGTTGGCCATGACGGTCGCCGGGGATACGTATACCACACCTCGGTCGACCCCGAACTGCGTCATCGAAACATAGGTACGCAGCTGGTCGAAGCCTCGCTCAGTGCGCTGCGCGCGCTCAAAATCAACAAGGTTGCCTTAGTCGCCTTTGGCAGGAATGAGGGTGGGAACCTGTTCTGGGAACGACAGGGATTTAGCGTAAGGGACGACTTGGTGTATCGCAACAGAGCGCTCACGCACATGGTACGGACCGACACGTGACCTTTGCGGCAGACGGTGGCCCTGCCATGTTGCGAGGTGGCCCTGCGGTAGGGCCGCACATGCGGTGAGTCCAGGGCGGCGGTGGGGTCGTGCATGGCTCTCGTGTAGAGCACGCAGCTCGCGGCGGGGTTCACCGCGTCGGGGTAGCACGTGCGGTGGGGTCGCACCATTGGGCCTGCGTCCGCATGCCCTCAGCGAACTTGATGTCCCCGCTGGGCAGGCGGGCGTCCAGCGTCAGGCTGCCGCCGAGGACGGCAATGTAGCGACGCAGGGAATCGATACCCGTAGCGCCCATATCGCCGCTCTCCATGTGCGACACGCGGTTCTGTGATACGCCGATGGCCTTCGCCACCTGCACCTGCGTCCTGCCGAAGGCCTTGCAAGCCTCGTGCAGGCTATATGCGTCGATCCATAGGCCACGTCTTCTGTCACGCCGCTCCATCTGGCCCCGGGAGACTTTACGCGTATCTAGGCATGCACTCAAGTGGGCCATTGCTCATCCCCCGGCCAACTTCAGATACTGTTCACCAGTTCGCTGCGGCGGTACCATCCAGGCAATCGAGCCAATCCTCTATGCATCTATGTAGTCTATGAGGCAACAACATGGCCTCCAAATATAGTTGCAAGGTCCTTCTCTGCTGCGCGTAATCCGCAACCTCCCAAGCGATAGCCCCCCCGCATGCACGTCCATCCATCAGTGCCGTCGTGTGGGCGAATGTGCACGCATATCTCCAACAGTCCCATAGTCGCAGCGCGGCATACGGGCGGGCATAATGCAGCCTTTCGCAGGCGCCGCCCATCGGACCGCCGCCCGCAAGGCCTCCCGTACCACCCGAGGAAAGTCACAAGGTGAGCGCCCCCAGGCGCAGGGCCATGTAGGCGCTCATGCCGCCGAAGAAGAGGTAGAGGAAGAGCCGATCCCGCCAGCTCGGGGGAAGCAGGCGCGAGGGGTCGCGCGGGTCCACCCAGACGATCGTCCGCTTCCCCGAGACGCAGCAGTACTTGTCCGGTATGTTGAACGGGATGTAGTCCTCCGCCGTGTACGTCACCCCACCGTACGTCCAGCGCCAGCCGCAGCCGCTGCTCCTATAGTAGGTTGGGGGATAGGGGGGGCCTCCTGCCTCCTGGCTGTTGACGATCGGCTCCCCCTCCACCGGGACCCAGCGGAGCCTACGCCAGGCGATGTGGGCCGCGAGGCCCAGGGAGAGGGCGACGTGGAGGGCGAGGGCGGCGGTGGAGAGGGGGCGACGCGAGAAGGCGAAGAGCACACACAGGACGAGCGAGAACCAGACGTACAGGGCAGCCAGCGCGTTTTCCATCAGGCGGCCTCCCCGAGTCGCGCCGACAGGGCCGGAAGGGATGGCGACATGTCGAGCTCGATGGGACGCGGGGTCGTGAGCTTCGCGCGCATTGTCGCACCTGGCTTCCCGCCTCCCCGCCCGGGGAGGCGAATCGTTGGGACGGGACTGCGGGGGGCGCGGGCAGGGCCTCCCCCGACACACGCCATCGTAGCGCCCCCGGGCGAGCGGGGCAAGGCCCACGGCTCACCACGTGACCCAGCCCGCGCAGATCGCGGCCGTGAGGGACACGACCAGCGGGGCGAGCGCAGCCGTGAGGCGACAGGCGAGGAGGCGGAACCTCCAGCTCGGGGGCAGGATGCGAAAAGGGTGAGCGGGGTCAACCCAGACAGTGCCGTGGCGCCCCAGGCCCAACGGAATGCTGTCCTGCGACTCGTACACCCGGCCGCAGAACTCGTAGCGCACGCAGGCGACGCAGCGTGTTCCAGGATACTTATACACCCCCACCAGCTCCCCCTCCACCGGGACCCAATGGAGCCTGCGCCAGACGATGTGGGCGGAGAGGGCGAGGGCGAGGGCCACGAAGGAGACGTAGGTCAGGGCCAGGGAGCACTGGGGACCCCCGCCCAGAGCCGACAGGGCCATCATTATGAGCAGGAGAAAGGGGTAGCCATAGAACAGTATGTCATCCATCAGGCAACCCTCCCGAGTCGTGCCGACGGGCCTGGGGCCACGGAGCAGTCCGCACAGGCGACCCCTCCGGGCTGCGGCAGTGACGCCGGCCGCAGCCCGATCTGGAGGTCCGGCTCCGTCGCG
>ERZ773067.176-NODE-176-length-41661-cov-10.619911_pt1 | contig 41661 bp, 23 predicted proteins | sample MGYA00580622_ERZ773067 | MGnify/ENA primary metagenome ERZ773067 (study PRJEB29015, sample SAMEA2737998) | human oral metagenome | biome: human oral; feature: human-associated habitat; material: dental | place: China | collected 2113 ...
CGATCAGGATAGCATGACCGTCATCGACCTGGCGCAGCGTGCCCCCGAACTACGCGTCGCTCCCGATGACCGCATCTCCATCGTCGTCAGCAGTAAGGACCCCGAGCTTGCCACGCAGTTCAACCTCCCCGTGGTGACGAATCGCGTCGGGGTGGAGACAGGCTTTGTTAATCAGAACCCCTCGGTGTCGACCTACGTCGTAGCTCCTGATGGTACGATTGACTTCCCCGTGCTGGGACGTATTAAAGTAGCGGGTAAGGATAGACATGGGATAGCCACCGACATCAAGCAGCGCATCATCGCTGGCGGACTGCTCAAGGATCCCGTAGTGACAGTAGAGATGACCAACCTCTACGTGTCCATCTTGGGGGAGGTACAGCGTCCGGGACGCTATGCCTTAGACCGCGATAGGATGACTATCCTTGATGCCTTCAGCCTCGCGGGGGACCTCACGATCTACGGACGTCGTGACCGCATCCTGCTCCTGCGTCAGGAGGGGGATCAGCAGGTGGCCTACCGCCTCGACCTGCGCTCGGCAAGTAATCTCATGGCCTCCCCAGCCTACTACCTCAAGGCGGGTGACGTCATCTATGTCGACCCCAATAACTACCGCGCACGCCAGTCTACGGTCAATGGGAACAATGTCCTCTCGACGTCCTTCTGGATCTCGCTGGCTTCGCTCGCTACCAGCGTAGCCCTGCTCATCATCCGTCGTTAATACTAGCTCTACATGAATACCGACCAATTGCAGCAGCAGGAGTTGCTGGAGTCCTCCATTAGTCTCCCCGATCTGCTCAAGCTCTTCCTCTCGCACTGGCGCTGGTTCCTGCTCTCCCTGGTGATCTGCATGTCGCTGGGGATGCTCTACCTTAGCATCACGCAGCCAGTCTACACGCGCTCTACCTCGATCCTAATTAAGGAGGATAAGGAGAATGGTGCCTCCGCGGGGGATCTTAGCGCCTTCCAGAACCTCGGTCTCTTCCAGGGCTCGTCGAAGGTGCAGAACGAGCTGATCACTATCCAGTCGCCCGTCATCATCACCGAGGTCGTACGTCGCCTTGGGCTGAATGTCAACTATAGCGTCCGCACCGGCCTGCGCTCCCATACGCTCTATGGCACCGAGCTGCCGCTGCGTCTGCAGCTCCTCGACCGTGATCCCGAGGAGGGAAGTAGCCTCGTCCTCAGCCCCTCCAGCGATGGTAGCCTTGTGCTGAGTGACTTTGTCTCCGCAGGGGAGAAGCTCCAGCAGGCACCCATCAAGGCGCGCTATGGCGATACCATCAAGAGCCCTATTGGTCGTCTCCTCGTCCTCCCCGTGCAGGGTGTCTCCGCTCAGCTCCCTCAGGAGGTCAAGGTCTCGATCTCTCGTATCGATGATACTGCCAATGGGGTGCTCTCAGGATTGAAGGGTACCCTGGTTGATGATAAATCTACCGTCATCCAGCTGACCTACAACGACGTCTCCGCGCAGCGCGCCGAGGATATCCTCTCTACCATCGTCTCGGTCTACAACGAGCTGTGGGTAGAGGACAAGAACCAGGTGGCGGTCTCGACCTCGCGCTTCATCGATGAGCGCCTCGATGTCATCCAGCGTGACCTGGGTGCAGTCGACGGGGATATCTCCAAGTTCAAGAGCCGTAACCTCCTGCCCAACGTCGATGAGGTCACCCGCCTCGTCCTCGACAAGAGCAAGGAGGCCGAGGCGCAGCTGCTCCTGCTGAGCAACCAGATCTCCATGGCACGCTACATCCGCTCCTACATCCTAGACGAGCGTAACCAGTGGCGCGTGCTGCCTGCCAACTCCGGCATCGGTAGCGATCATGTCGAGAGCCTCATCGGGGAGTACAACAAGAACCTCATCCTCTACAACCGCCTTAAGGCCAATAGTAGTGAGGCGAACCCCCGCGTGCTGGACCTCGAGCATACGCTCACCGAGCTACGTAGCGCAGTGTCCAAGAGCCTGGACAACGTCATCGTCTCGCTCTCCACACAGATCAATAGCCTTCAGGCCAGCGAGCAGCGCAATACCTCCCGCATAGCCTCCAGCCCCGAGCAGGCCAAGTACCTGATCTCCATCGAGCGTCAGCAGAAGATCAAGGAGGCCCTCTACCTCTACCTGCTGCAGAAGCGTGAGGAGACGCAGCTCAAGCAGTCCTTCGCTGCCTACAATACGCGCGTCATCACGCCGCCTATGGGTTCGCGTAAGCCCTCCTCGCCCGTCACGCGCAACATCCTCCTGGCGAGCTTCGTCCTGGGGCTCATCCTGCCTGCTGTTGCCATCTTCGCTATCGACACCTTCGATACGAAGCTCCGTGGCCGTAAGGATGCCGAAGTCCTCTCGATACCCTACCTCGGGCAGATCCCCGACATGAATAAGTATCGTAGCCTGAGGGCGCGCCTGGCACAGCGCTTCGGCCGCCTGCCCCACGACTCCAATAGAGTACGTCCTCTGGTCGTCACGGCTGCGGGTGGGGACCAGATGAACGAGGCCTTCCGCATCCTCCGTACGAACATCCAGTACATGCTCCCGAAGGATCGTACCCAGGTCGTCATGCTCAGCTCCATCAATCCCGCTAGCGGTAAGACCTTCATCACGCTGAACCTCGCCAATAGCTTTGCCCTCAAGGGGAAGCGTGTCGCTGTCCTGGACCTCGACCTACGCCGCGCCCTGCTCTCGCTCTACATCAACCGCCCTAAGCCAGGGCTCTCCTCTTTCCTCAATGGGGAGATTAGTAAGGTCTCGGAGCTGCGCTACACGCATCCCGACATGCCGGGGCTGGATATCTATCCTGTAGGGATCATCCCGCCTAACCCCGCTGAGCTGCTCTCGACCGAGCGTCTCTCCGAGCTCCTCGACCAGCTGCGCCCGCACTACGACCTCATCCTGATCGACTGCCCGCCTGCCGAGATCGTGGCCGATGCCAGCATCATCACCGAGGTGGTGGATATGACGCTCTTCGTCCTACGTGTCGGCGTGCTGGACAAGCGCCTGCTCCCCGAGCTCGAGCGCTTCTACCGCGAGAACAAGTACCGCCAGATGACCTACGTCGTCAACGGTGTCGACCAGCTCAGCAGCAAGTACGGCTACAACTACGGCTATGGTGACTACTATGCCCAGAGCAAGTAGCCGCGCGCTCCACTGATCCGCATACCCTAGCGAGCCTACGACTTCCCCTTTCGGGGGGCGGTCGCAGGCTCGCTCTCTTTATACCTCTTACCAGAGTCCCTCGCAGCACCTCGTACGGGTGTGAGGCTCTAGTCCCCCGAGTGTGAGGCGGTCAGGCGTGCCGCGGTGCGCGGGCTGTCTAGCCTCTAGGGGACAAGAAGCGCTACTGCGGTGTGCGGCAGGTGACCCTACCTTATCTCATTCCTGATGAAGATCAAGTACTACACGCTATGTCTGCTTGCAGCGGCTGCACTCCTGCCGCTGCAGGCCCTGGCACAGAATGCCAAGCCCTTCGTCGTCCCCGAGCTCACCAGCTGGCAGGGGGGCGAGGGTAAGTTCACCCCCTCGGGACGTATCGTCCTCGCCTCGAAGTCCAAGGCGCTCCGCTCTGCTGCCGAGGCGCTCGCCGCCGACTACCAGCAGATGTTTGGCCAGCGCCTGCAGCTCGTCTCGAGACGGGCACAGGCTGGGGACATCGTCTTTGCCCTCAGCAGCGATAGCTCCCTCGGCGAGGAGGGCTACCAGCTGGATATCCGCGAGCAGACGACCGTCCGTGCCCGCACCGCACAGGGTGCCTACTGGGCGACGCGCACGCTGCTGCAGCTCTCGGAGCAGGATGCCCAGCGTCAGCTCCCCCAGGGCAGCACGACCGACATCCCGCAGTATGCGCTGCGTGGCTTCATGCTGGACGTCGGGCGCAAGTATATCCCCATCGACTACCTGCGTCAGCTGGTCAAGGTGCTCGCCTACTACAAGATGAACACGCTGCAGCTGCACCTCAATGACAATGGCTTCAAGCAGTACTTCGGCAATGACTGGGCGAAGACCTCCGCGGCCTTCCGCCTCGAGAGCACGACCTTCCCTGGGCTAGCACCTAAGGGGGCCTCCTACTCCAAGCGCGAGTTCATCGACCTGCAGCTGCAGGCCGAGGCGCAGCACGTGGACATCATCCCCGAGATCGACGTCCCCGCCCATACGCTGGCCTTCGCACACTACCGCCCCGAGCTCGCGTCCAAGGATCAGGGGGATGACCACCTGGACATATTCAATCCGAAGACCTACGAGTTCATCGACGCGCTCTTCCGTGAGTACCTCGCGGGGCCCAATCCCGTCTTCCGTAGCAAGCACTTCAATATCGGTACCGACGAGTACAGCAATGCTACCGAGGAGCTGCGTGAGAAGTTCCGTGCCTTCACCGACCGCTACGTGCGCTACGTGGAGAGCTTCGGTAAGCAGGCCTACCTCTGGGGCTCGCTGAAGCACGCCTACGGCAAGACGCCCGTCAAGCTGGATAAGGCGGTCCTCCTCGCTTGGTCGCGCGACTTCCTCGATGCCTCCGCTGCGCGCAAAGAGGGTCAGCGTCTGGTCAGCATTCCCGACGGCTATACCTATATCGTCCCTGCGGCGGGCTACTACTATGACTACCTGGATACCAAGCTGCTCTACGATAAGTACACCCCAGCGCTGATGGATCGCAGCACGCGCTTCGAGGAGCAGGACAGCTGCATCCTCGGGGGGATGTTCGCCGTGTGGAATGACCACTACGGCAATGGGATATCGGTCAAGGATATCCACCATCGCATCATGCACGCCCTGCCCTACATGTCGCTCAAGACCTGGACGGCAGGCAAGACTGCCGTACCCTACGAGACTATGCAGCGCCTGAGCCCCACGCTTAGCGAGGCCCCAGGCGTGCATGAGCTCGGCCTGTGGGCTAAGGGCGAGCAGCGCGAGGTGCTGCACCTGGAGCGCCTGCAGCCAGGGGCGAAGCTCGGGGCGAAGCTCCTCGAGATCGGCTACGACTACTCGGTGAGCTTCACCGTCGAGCCCCGCGAGGAGGCTAAGGGGACGGTGCTCCTCTCGAGTCCCACGGCTAAGGTCTACCTCTCTGATCCGCGTCAGGGCCTCCTCGGCTTCGCACGTGATGGCTACCTCAATACCTTCCGCTACCGCCTGCCACAGTCAGGCAGCAAGGTGACCATCACCATCGAGGGCGACAACGAGGGTACGAGCCTCTACGTCGATGGCCGCCTGCGTGAGCGTCTGGGCCGTCAGACGCTCTACGCGCAGCCCGTCGGGGGCGATCCCGCACTTCGCCTCGACCAGCAGTACGAGGCGCCTGACCAGTTTGCCCCCGAGGTCTACCAGGTGCCCCAGCGTGGACGTATGTTCTATGTACGTACGTTGGTCTTCCCGCTTGAGGAAGCTGGGCAGTTCAAGAGCACGGTGACGAATCTGCGCGTGCTGAACTACAAGCCTAAGCACTAGCCTGCGCGTCCTAAGACCCAAGGAGGGGTGCCCGCTCTATGCTGTAGAGCAGGCACCCCTCCTTACTTATATATAGGATGGTGCTGTGGAATGATAGGCTGGAGGCCTCGGATCGGGGATGAGCCTAGTCGAGGCCTTGGGCTAGGGGCGGCGAGTAGTCGTGCGGATCGTAGCTGTCGCCCGTGCAGGGGAGAATGAATAAGCCTCAGGAAGGAGCCCACGCGTAGGCCGAGCGATGCCCGTCCACCATGACACTCCACCTGAGGCGTATCCACTAAATTATACGGCGAGAACCGACTTGCTCCCTTGATTTGAAAGAGTGAGCACCCTCTTTGGGGAATCAATTCCAGCGCGCCGCCCCCTTGCGGGCTCGGTCACAGCTGTAGCTTTCCTCGAAGCATAAGATAGGCCTTGCAGGTCTTCTGGCTCGCATACCTTGTCTCAGCCCCTACCTTCCCAGTGACACAGAACCACCAGTGGCGCTCCCCAGCCTCATCAGCCTCGGAGCTCGGAGCTAAGCTGTATGATATGCACACAGCAGCGGGACTGCTCGAGATTCACACTCGATTCCCTTTTAAGCCCACCACACGGCACACAGAATGTGTGGTGAGCACAAAGCCTTCACAAAGATAAGAAAAGTACACAGATATCCCCTCACCGCTATTCCAAATCTGCTGTAAAGATGGGGACAGCCGTGGGGGGATAGCCTTTAGAGCGCTCGGGCCGAGGCCGCTAGAGGCTCAGCGAGGTGGTGAACTGCACGTTGCGCCCCTCGGCAGGGATGAACTGTGTGCTATTGATCACCGTGCGGTAGTAGCTCTCGTTGAAGAGGTTATTCACATTGAGCTGCATGCGTACCCCCTCCATCGCCTCGAAGGTCAGCACCATATGGGCGACGGTGTAGCTGGGTACCTTGATGAGGTTGGTGTCATCCGAATAGTAGTCGCCGTTGTACTCCAGCCCGAAGCCGAGACGCATTGAGCCTGGGCTATGGCGGTGTGCCCCTAGCGTGTTGAAGAAGGCCCAGCTCGTGAGCTTGCTGCGGGGGACGCGCGTCAGGCGATTGCCTGCCATGACCTCTCGGGTGAAGTGACTGGAGGTGAACTCCGCGATGCGCGCGTCCGTCAGCGAGTAGCCGAGGCTGAAGTCGAAGTAGCGCGTGGGCACGTAGCTCAGGTCGAGCTCTATCCCCTTGCTGACGGAGGCCCCGACGGCACCCCCGATCTTACGCCCGTCGGCCGCGACGCCGAGGTTGGTACGCACGAGGTTCTCCAGGCGGATGTGGTAGGCTGCGGCGCTGAGCGAGAGCTGCGTGCCGAGGTCGAGGTGCAGCCCCACCTCCCACTGACGGCCCCGCATGGGCTTGAAGCTCTTGAGCTCCTCGGGGCTCATCTCCTTCCCGTCGGGATTCATATAGACGACCTCGGGAGAGAGGGAGATCAGCTGAGGCTTGAAGAAGCTCGAGAGCGAGGCGTAGACGTTGAAGCTCTTGGTGAAGTTGTACACCGCGCCGAGGCGATAGGTCAGGGCGGTATTGGTCAGCTTCTGATCCGTCGTGCGGTCGAGGCGCTCGCGGTCATTGGTGTTGTAGATGCCGTAGTCGCGGTAGAAGTTGTCCAGACGCAGCCCCGCCAGCAGCGAGAGCTTGTCCCAGGTCATGAAGTCCTGTACCGAGAGGCTATTGACTACGTCCCTGAAGACCTGCATACGGCTGTACTTCGTGTAGATAGGTCCCTGATCAAGGACAGGATCGGTCAGTGTGACGATGGAGCCGACGCCTGGCCCTGAGTAGGTGGCACGGTCTAGGCGACGTAGGTCGAGGAAGGAGAAGTTATAGGCTGCCAGTAGGGCATGATGTGTGGCGCCGAGCTCGGTGCGCCCTGTCAGCTCCAGTTGGTTCTGTGCCGTTAGGGTCCCGTAGGCGAAGGCAAAGCCGTCACGGCGTACGCGGTCGATCAGGATGGGTACCTTCGTCGTGCCGTCTAGGTAGTAGTGCTTGGCGCCTGTGGCTTCGCTGCCCGTCAGGTAGTTCAGCCCGTCGGTGGAGTAGTAGTTGAGGCTGTCGTAGGAGAAGAAGCTGCGGTTCGTCAGCTGCCAGTTGCGGTCGATCTTGTACTGATACTTGGCCTGGAGCTTCACTGCCTTGTTGGTGAGGAACTCGTTGGGGTCGGTGTAGGCGCGTGAATGGGGCTCGCTGCTGGGGAAGCTACCCATCTTGTAGGCGAGCTGGTCGGTGGCGCTGTCGTAGACGTCCCACGCCAAATGAGGCTGACCGTAGTCGCCGCGGAAGCGATCGCGACTGAGGATAAGCGATAGACCGAGGCGGTGCTTGGGGTGGATGCGGTAGTCGATGGCGGCGTAGGCATTGGCCTGCTTAGTGTAGTTGCCACGCCAGCCGTCGCTGTCGAGATACTCGACGTCGGCGCGGGCGTTGAGCTTCTTGCTTAGGGCACCCGTTGCGCCCGCTGTCACCCGATTCGTCCCCCAGCTGCCCCTGGTGTAGCTCGCCTCGTAGCTGGCTCGGGATCTGGGCTGCTTATTGATGATGTTGACGACGCCACCGAGGGCCGAGTGGCCTACACTCATGGAGGCGGCCCCCTTGAGCACCTCGATGTGGTCTACAGCGGCCATCCCCGTCAAGGGGGCGGACTGCCAGAGGGCATGCCGCTCATCGCGCATCCCGTCCGTCAGGACGACGGACTCGTAGAAGCCACGGAGGAAGAACATGTGGAAGCCCCCGTAGTCCTTGATCGCATTGACGCCGGGGATGTCGCGCATAGCCTGTGCGGGATCGGTGAAGCCCATCAGCTGGATCTTCTCCAGCGGGAGGATGTTGGTTGTCAGGGGCACCTCGCGCTGCGCTGCAGGGATCTTGAGGACGGCGTTGGGGGCGTAGACACGTGCCCCGTGTACGATGACCTCACCCAGCATCTGTGTGCTGTCGAAGGGGCCTTTTGACTGAGCCTGCACGGCCAGGGGCAGCGCAAGCAAGAGAAGTAGCGACTTCTTCATACTCAATTAAGGTCTTGGGTTAGATAAATGTCTTGGCGCTGTGTGGAGGATCGAAGCATGCTCTATAGCCCTCCGAGCGCAGTACAAAGATAAGGAATCCCGCTCGCCTAGAGTGCTTTCCGTGCGCGGACTGCTTGTGTGCTGCCCCCTGCTTTCCTAGGCAGGCGCGGCGAACTGATCTGTGGGGCGGAGCGAAGGGACTGAGGAGGCAGAGCGAAGTGCCTGATGGAGCCGAGAAAAGTAATATAAGAATCGGAGAAAAGTTATATAATATTCGGCAGAAAGTTATATAATATTTGTCCGAAAGTTATATAACTTTTCCCGAGAACTTATATAATATCTCGGGAGAAGTATTATTATATCCCGAGCAAAGTAATATAAGGTCTTGGCTGAAGTAATATAACTTCGGCGAGGAACTTATGGTACTTAGCGCGCCAAATTATATGGTTTCTCCCGCGAAGATCAGTACCTTTGCTCCAGGTAATGCTTATGTCTCCTCGCGAGGCCTAGCCTCCGCCCGCGCTGAGATTCGTATCGGAGGCCCTAATCTATATGATATCATGGCAAGCAAAGCTATGCAGTACGTCCTCACCGAGCGTAAGTTCGTCCTCGGCAAGCACGCAGGGAAGGTCATGCAGGTGGCCAAGCCCACGGGACGCCGCTGCGTGGACTTCGAGCGCTTCTGCGAGCTCGTCGCCCGCGGTACCACCCTCAACTACGTCGAAGTACAGGCTGTGCTCAACCTCGCTGCTGATATGGCGCGCGAACTGGTAGCGCAGGGCGAGATCGTCGACTATGGTCGCCTCGGACGCCTCAAGCCCACCTTCAAGAGCAAGGCCGTAGAGCTCGGTCAGCCCTTCAATCCCAATGTCCACATCGAGCGCCCCGCCGTCACACTCCTGCCCTCCAAGCAGTACTTCTCCCTCCACGACGTTAGCTACGAGCGCGTAGAGGCCTCGGGGCACAAGACGGCGAAGAAATAGCCGCCCGCACCTCCCCCGGCCACGCCCCACGCCCCGAGGCCTAGGGCGCAGCAGCTCGAGGCGAACCTGCATACCTACACTAAATACACAGAGCTACTATGAAGCGATTCCTTGCCCTCCTTCTGCTCCTCTTCACACTTAGCCTCTCGGCGCAGCAGTCCGAGCTCATCGAGCTACGTGGCCGCCTCGTGGAGCGCGGCAGCGAGCGCCCCATCGTCTCGGCCATCCTGAGCCTCGAGCCCAGCACACCGCTGCCCGAGTACAGCGCGCTGCAGGCCGTCAGTGATGATCGGGGGCACTTCGTCCTCGCCGCTCCGCGTGGGCGCTACAGCCTCGTCCTGCAGTACCAAGGGCAGCGGCAGACGCTGCTGGCGGCACTCGAGCTCACCGAGCCCCGCGACCTCGGGGTGCTGAGCCCCGAGATCGCACGCCAGCTGAGCGCCGTCGAGGTGACGGCCGAGGCGCCTACCTTCCGCTATCAGGGCAGCCGTGTGGTCATCTCCGGCTCCCAGTGGAAGCAGGCCGCGGGCGGTACCGCGCTGACGATGCTACGGCAGCTACCCGGCATCACCCAGCACGGAGACCAGCTGCCGCTGCTCTATGGCTTCACCGAGATGGCTATCTATGTCGATGGCCGCAGCACCAGTCACGCGCCGGTCGGCTCCGTCCTTGCCTTCCTCCAGAACCTGCCGATGGAGCAGGTCGAGAGCATTGAGCTGATCCTGCAGCCTATGGGGAGCTTCGACCGTGCCCCTGGGATCAACATACGCCGCCGCCGTCAGCTCAAGGACATGATGCTGCTCTTTGGACAAGGGAGCCTTATCCAGCAGCACTACCTCTCGGGGCACCTCGCCCTGCGCCTCGACCTAGAGCGCGGGCGGCACAGAGGCTACGGCTACTACAGCTTCAAGTCCCGTCACCGCCTGGAGACGCTGGATCTCACGCTCCGAGGGCGCGACTATCAGGACCGTCAGGAGCAGCGTCCGCGCCAGGTGCACCAGCTCGGGCTGGGCGATGAGCTGCAGCTGACCCAGGAGCAGCTCCTGGGGCTGCAGCTGCTCTATACACGGACAGGAGACAAGCTTTACCACGGGAGCACGGCGCGCCAGCTCCAGGCGCAGCAGCTCTACTCGACGCTCTACCATCAGCTGCAGCGGGAGCACTTCATCTGGGAGACCTCGGCCGAGCTCAGTCTGCACGGGGATGAAGTGTCCTACCCAGGGCGTCAGCTCGATGGCGCCCCAGCAGGTATGGGAGATAATTCCCTCGAGCGGCGCGAGCGCAGCACGCTCTATCAGTTCAAGACAGGCATAGGCGCGATGCTTACCGAGAGCCTGCAGCTCAGCACTGGCGTCGAGCTCCAGGGGCTCGGCTACCGTCATCGCTACCAGCGCCAGAGCGAGGAGGGACGCGCCTCCGAGCACTATCTACGTGGCTTCGCTACGCTCAATCAGACGGTCGGCGCCTTCTCCTGGGAGCTGAGCCTGAGCCTGCTGACGGAGCGCCGACGCATCGAGCCTGCCGCGCCCTCTGGTACGCCCGCCCTCGACTACAAGCAGGACAAGGTCTACTTCACCCCCTCCTTCCTCCTGGCCTATCAGCTCGCGCCACGCCATCGCCTGGAGCTGCAGCTCCTCAGCGACAAGGAGCGTCCCCAGCTCGGGAAGCTCATGCCCTATGAGGGCTCAGTGAGCTCGCACCTCACCCGCACGGGGAACCCCGAGCTGCGCACTGCCCTCTGGCATCAGCTGCAGCTGGCCTATAGCTACCGCCGCGCCGCACGCCTCGAGCTCAGCTACCGCGATATGCGCCATCCGCTGGTGGAGGCGCTGGATGGGCTGACCCTTCGCCCGACGAACCTCGACTACACGCGCTACCTGCGTGCCCTCATCGCTCTGCCCCTACCGCTGTATCAGTCCAAGGGCTTCAGCTGGTGGGCGCAGACCTACCTCGTCGGGCAGCGTCAGTGGGACGCGGGCTCGGTGCTGGGGACGCCCTTCTCCGCTGTGACGAATGCCGGCTACCTCATGCACAAGCATCAGCTGGGCCTCGCCGATAGCTGGTACCTAGATCTGAGCTTCACCTACTACAGTGCGCTACGCTACCAGCTCTTCGCCATGCAGCCGCAGTACTTTGTCGATGGCAGCCTCAGCCACGTGCGTGGGCCGCTGCGCATCGAGCTCGCGGCGCATGACCTCTTCGGGACGAACAAGGCCCGCGGCCGCTATGATGTCGGCGCGACGCAGCTGGACTTCGTCAACAAGTGGTATACGCCACAGGTCTCCCTGAGCCTCTACTACAGCTTCGGCTCGCGTAAGCTGAAGGAGAACAAGCTGCGCCAGGAAGAGCAAGCAGACCGTCTCCGCAGCGGCGCCGAAGATGGCCTCCAGGTGACGACAGGTCACTAGCCCTGTCCCGCCGCCTTTCCCTTCGCCTCGCCTCCTAGGCTCAGGCCTCAAAGCAAGCCCCCCGCCACACTGCTCTCGGAGCAGTGCGGCGGGGGGCTTGCTATTATAGGTGGGGGCGGGAAGCTGCCTCGCTGAGGGGCGCGCCTTAGCGCTCGGGGCGGAAGCCGATGACCGTCAGCGGCAGCACGGGAGCCTCATCGCCGAAGGCTAGGTCCCCGACGGAGACGAGCGCGATCTGTAGGTAGAGCTTCGTACCCTCCTGCTTGGCGGAGCGCAGCTCGAAGCGGGGACGCTTGAGCCACAGGTCACGGGCAGCTCCGCGCTGCTCATTGCCGCCGTAGATCACTTGCTTGCTCTCGTCCCAAGTCAGGTCGACGAGGCTTCGGCTGACCTTGAGGCCGAACTGCAGGTACTCCTCGCGCAGCCAGCTCCCTTGGCGCTGCTTGAGGCGCTGCAGTAGGCTGGCCTCGTCCGTAGCGCCCTTGGTTAGGCTGTAGAGCTTCGTCCCTAGACCCGACTTATGGACGAGGGTGAGCTCCGAGCCGAGGTTACTGAGGGCCTTGAAGCCCGATAGCTCGTAGTTCAGTACGGCTAGGATGTCGTCGCCCGTCGTACCGATGCGCGTCACCTGCACGCGGAAGCTGAGGCTGTGGCTCGTCTCAGACTGCTGCTTGCTCCCCGAGATGAGCTGCACGGCATACTTGCTGCGGTCGTAGCTGAGGAGCTCGCCCATGTAGACATCTAGGTACTCATAGACGCCAGCTAGGTAATGCTTGGGGGCGAAGTCCGACTGCAGCTGGACGAACTGGCCGAAGTAGGCGTGGCGGTCGAAGGGCAGGTAGAGCGTCTCACTCGGTACGCCCTTGTAGCTCAGGACGAGGGCGAACTGACCTCTGCTCCCCTCCGTAGGCTGGTAGCTGAGGGACTGGAGCTTGACCTCCTTGCGCTCTGCCTCCGTGAGGGTGTAGGTCTTACCCTCGACGGTGGAGCTCGTGAGCTTCAGTAGCGGTAGGAGCTGCTCGAGGCCGATAGCCTCCTTCTTGCCCTCGGCGTAGTAGGCGTCGAAGGGCAGAGCCTTGAGGTACTGGGCAGTGCTGACGGTCCAAGCTGCCTGCAGGCGCTTGGCTAGGGTATAGTCGCTGGGGCGCTCCTGCTTGGGTTCGTCTGGCTTGGGGGTGTCGGGTTGCTTGGGTTCCGTGGGCTGCTCGGGCTTCTTAGGCTCTTCGGGCTTGGGCTGCTCGGGCTGGCCGGGCTGGGGCTGTTCCTTCTTCGGGTCCTCGGGCTTAGGCTGAGGCGTGGGCTCGTCCTTGCGGCAGCTCGCTAGGAGCGTCAGGGCGGCAAGGCCGTACACTAGATGCTTCTTCATACTCATAATCAACGTGCAAAGGTAACGAATTGCTATAAAAGGAGCGCTACCCTAGTCCAAAAGTCAGGGTAGCGCTCCTCGGCTTTTGCTGGGGTAAGCCCGTCCCTTTGCTTCGCTATCTGAGGGCTTGCCATGCGCGTCCGTGTGTGGGCGAAGGCACCTCCTGTACGTAGCCGTGGGCGTGGAGTGCGTCAGCTAAAGGGACGCAGCGGCTGGACACGTCAAGCGCCTTGTCTCAGCTCTCTGAGGAATATCCCTCGGCGCGCTGACTGATAGCCCTCAGCCCCGCGACAGACGTCTCTCAGTGCGCTGACTGATATCCCTCACGGGTACTCCGCCTTAGCTCGCCTCTAGATGCAGCGAGCCCTACAGAGGCGACACGCACCGCGCGAGCTGATCGCTCGGGGAGGATGTGTCGCCTCTGTAGGGCTCTATTCTTGGGGGCTTCTCGCAGGGCCTAGGCCCTACCTGCCCTTAGGGGGACTAGCGACGAGGCTGCGTACCCATCTGGATCTCGAGCTTGCCGCCAGCCTTCAGATCAGCATGCCCGAAGCGCAGCTCGCGCGTGATGTCGCGGCCGTTGATCTTGGCCGACTGGACGTACTTGGCCTCCTTGCTATTGCCCTTGACCTCGATGACGAACTTACCCCCAGGCAGCTGGAGTGTCGCCTTGTCCACCAGCGGGCGGCCGATGACGTACTCTGCCTTACCCGGGCATACCTGGTAGAAGCCGAGCGAGCTGAGGATATACCAGGCCGACATCTGCCCGCAGTCCTCGTTGCCGATGATGCCCTCGGGCGTCGGCTGGTAGAAGTGGCGGAGCACGGTGTCGAGGATGGCCTGACCTTTGTGGGGACTGTCGGTATAGTTGTAGAGGTAGGCGATGTGGTGGCTGGGCTCGTTGCCGTGGGCGTACTGGCCGATGAGGCCCGTGATGTCGCCCGACTGCTCGGCGCCGTCGATGCGCGAGGAGGTGGTGAAGAGCGTGTCGAGGTTGGCCTCCAGCACCTGCTTACCGCCCATCAGCTGGAGGAAGCCCTCCATATCGTGCGGGGCGTAGAAGCTCCACTGGTAGGCATTACCCTCGGTGTAGTCGCTCTTCCCGTGGGCGGAGAAGCGGGGATTGAAGGGCGTGCGGAAGCTGCCGTCACCCATCACGGGACGCATGAGGCGCGTCTCGTGGTCCCAGTAGCGTCTGTAGTAGAGGCCGCGCTTGTCGTACTCCTTGGCTACGTCCTTGAGGCCTGCTGCCTCGGCGATACGGGCGATGCACCAGTCGTCGTAGGCCATCTCGACACCCCAGCTGACACTCTCGGGTACGGAGTCGGCGGGCACGAAGCCGTAGCGCTCCTTGTAGTAGGGGTGACGGGTGATGAGGTCGAGCTCTCGGGTGCCGGCGAACTTGCGTGCCAGATCCTCGCGGTAAATGCTGCTGCGCTGGGCAGCCTCTGTCCACAGCTTGAGGTCTTCGCCCGAGGCGAGCCCCTTGGCCACGAGGTCCGCTAGGATGCTCACCGAGTGATAGCCCGGCATGCAGCCCGTATAGTTGGAGGCTAGCGGCCAGCGGGGGAGGATCGTCCCCTCCTGGTAGTCACTGATGAGGCTGCGTCCGTAGCGTAGGGCGCGCTCGGGCTCGATGATCGTCAGCAGCGGGTGCAGCGCACGGTAGGTATCCCAGAGGGAGAAGACGGTATAGTGCCCGTCGGCGGGGTCGGCATTGCGGTGGAGCTGCTTGTCCATGCCGCGGAAGGTACCATCGACATCCTGGTAATTATAGGGCGCGATGTGGGCATGGTATAGGGCGGTGTAGAAGTTGCGTAGCACGGAGCTATCCGCGGTCTCGATCTCGATCTTGCTGAGGACCTCGCTCCAGATACGGCGGCTGTCCTGGTGCACGGCGTCGAAGTCCCAGTGGGGGAGCTCCGCGGCGAGGTTCTTCTCCGCCTGCTCGGGCGAGCTGGGGGAGATGCCGACCTTCACCAGTACGGGCTCGGAGCCCTGGGGAAGGTAGAGGTGCAGCTTGAGGTCGGCCGTGTCGCCGCTGGTGCTGTAGCCTGGCTGGATGCGACTGCGTACCCCATCGCGCCAGAGGGCGAGGCTATCTGCGGGGCGGCTGAGGTGCAGGGTATAGCTCAGCTGATGATGCTCGGCCCAGCCCTTGGTGTAGTAGGTGCCGCGGATGGTGGAGTCATTGATGAGCTCGAGGTCATTGCCTACGACCTTATGCCCCCAGTTGGGCTGGAGGATATGCCCGAGGTCCAGGAGCAGCTTGCGGTCGGTGCTGTCGCTATAGGTGGCGCGCATGAGGCCGACGCGCTCCGTGCAGGTGAGCTCGGTACGGATACCGAAGTTCGCCAGCTCTACGGCATAGTAGCCAGGGCTAGCCTGCTCGTCCTTCTTGGCGAAGCGTGCCACGGGCTTGAGGCTATCTGCGCCGCTGTAGGGCAGGACGGCGACGTCACCGAGATCCCCCACGCCCGTACCCGAGAGATGGGTGAGGCTGAAGGCGTAGATGGTGCTGTCGGTCGCGTGGTAGCCGCTGCTGGCATCCCAGCCGATGAGGTGCGTGTCGGGACTGAACTGCACCATCGCATTGGGGCGAGTAGCCCCAGGGAAGGTGTGCCCGTGCTCTCCCGTGCCGATGAAGGGATCGACGAAGGAGAGCAGACGGTCGCTCGGCCCGGGCTGCTGGCTCGAGGTGGAGCAGGCGCTGAGGCCGGCAAGGGCGAGGGCCAGCAGAGGGAGCTGGCGAAGTCTATGCTTGGTCTGTGGCTGCATGAGGATATGGGTTTAGCCTTGGGCGGCGAAGGTGGCGGCGAAGAGACGCATCTGTCGGAGCATGGCCACGAGCCCGTTGGAGCGCGTCGGGGAGAGGTGCTCTGAGAGGCCGATCTCCTTGATGAAGTACAGCTCGCTATTGATGATGTCCTCGGGGCGCTGATTGTCAAGCACCCTCAGCAGCAGGCTGACGATCCCCTTGACGATGAGGGCATCGCTCTCCCCGCGGTAGTGGACACGCTCGCCATCGTAGCTGGCGGTGATCCACACACGGCTCTGGCAGCCCTCGATGAGGTTGGTCGGCGTCTTGTCCGTCTCGGGTAGCGGTGCTAGCTCACCCCCGAGATCGATGAGCAGGGCATATCGGTCCATCCAGTCATCGAGTGCTGCGAAGTCCTCGATGATCTCGTCCTGTAGTTCCTTGATTGTTGGCATTGCCTAGTTCTTACTTGCGTTTAGAGTTCGTCCCTGAGGGTTGTGGCTACGGTCTCACCGACAGCACGGAGGGTCTCGATCGAGATGATGTTGAGGTCATCCTGCTGGGTGTGCCAGTGTGTGCCGAAGCCCGTGGGGCGCGTAGGGTCGTAGTTGATGATGTCCACTGATGGGATGCCGAGGTGTCGGATCACGGGGATGTGGTCGTCCGTCATCGCTGAGCCGTCGGCCTGAACGAAGTAGCCGCCCCAGCCGAGCTGTGCCGCCGTCTGCCAGAGGGCCGAGAGGAGTGGACGGGCGAACTGCTTGGAGGCCGTCTCCCAGTAGAAGCGCGCCCCCTGTGCCCCGACCATGTCGAGGAGGATGCCGTAGCGTGCCGTGTAGCCCGCACGGTGCGGCTGCTTCGCCCAGTGCTGTGCGCCGAGGCACCAGCTGTCGTCATCCCCGCCGTTGCCACCGTCCTCGAGGTCGAAGAAGACAAAGTCCAGCGCCTTGCCCGAGGGCTGTAGCGCCTCCTGACGCGCAAGCTCCAGCAGCACAGCTACCCCGCTGGCGCCGTCGTCGGCACCGAGGATGGGCTGGCTCTGGGCGCTGCTGCTGGCGTCCTGATCGGCTACCTGGCGGGTATCCCAGTGCGCCATCAGCAGGAGGCGATCCTTAGCCTCGGGCTGCAGGGTGGCGATGATGTTGGTCCCCTCAGCGGCCTTGCCGTAGTAGTCCTTACCCTCGAAGCGCTGCAGGGTCACCGTGTAGCCCCAGCTGCGTAGCTTATCCTCTATCCAGCGGGCGCAGCGCGTGTGGGCCTCGCTCCCAGGGGTGCGGGGGCCCATCTGTACCTGCGCCAGGACGTAGCTGTAGGCCGAGTCGGCCGAGAAGGGAGCGGCCTTGCGTTCGGGGCTAGGCTGGCTCTCGGTCTGCTCCTGGCTCTGTGCGCGGGAGCCGCCGCAGGCGCTGAGGCCGAGCAGGATGAGGGCGAGGCTGGAGCAGAGGAATGGCTTGAGTAGCTTCATAGTCAGGGTGCTAGAATACGGAGGCCTTGTTGGGCTCGATGATGAGCTCCTCGAGGCTGCGCTTGGGTACGTGGTGGCGCCCCTCGGCGTCGCGCCAGTAGCGAGGCTCTTCGCCAGGGCGTAGCTCCTCGAGGATGGGCTCCTCGGCGGGCTTGCCTAGGGCTACGATCGCGTTGATCGAGAGGTGCTGCGGCAGGTCGTACATGCGGGCGATGTCCCCACGGCCATGCGGGGAGAAGATGCACATACCATAGCCAGCCTCCGTAGCCAGTAGGCCGAGGGCCTCGAGCTGTATGCCCTCGTCGAAGCGCGCGGCGGGCGCTAGATGCGTGTCCACTAGCTGGATGAGGTAGGCCGTAGGGCGCTCGCCCACGGCGGGACCCTCCCAGTCGGGGAGCATAGCGGCCCAGCGCATCAGGCCTGTGAGCCAATGGCACTGCTCGGGATCGGTGACGACGATGTACTTGAGGGGCTGGATGTTGCGTCCTGAGGCCGTATGGCGGATGATGTTGATCCAGCGGATGAGCTGGAGACGCTCGATGGGCTGCTGCTCGTCGAAGCGGCGGCAGGTGCGGTTGCGTCGGATGAGTGTCTCGATAGGGGACATAGCTATAGGGGTGTAGTGATTAGTCTTGGGGCAGGGCGAAGAGGCGGCGGGCATTGGCCGCCGTTGCCTCGACGAGGCGCTCCTCGGGGATGCCGTAGCAGTCCGCCAGGTAGCTGGCCGTATAGGGGAGGTAGCTGGGCTCGTTGCGCCGTCCGCGCTTGGGCACGGGCGCCAGATAGGGGGCATCGGTCTCGATGAGGAGGCGCTCCAGCGGGATGCGGGTGATGTAGTCGCGTAGGTTGCTATTCTTGAAGGTCACCACGCCATTGATCCCGACGTAGAAGCCTTCGAAGCTCAGCGCCTCCACCAGCTCCTCCTCCGTGCCTGTGAAGCTGTGGAAGACTCCGCGCAGCCCAGGTAGGGCGAGCTGGCGCAGCAGGGCGAAGGCGTCAGCGAAGGCCTCACGGATATGTAGGATCACGGGGAGCCCGCGCTGGTGGGCCCAGCCGAGCTGCGTGGCGAAGGCCTCCAGCTGCTGCTCCCTGTAGCTCGTGTCCCAGTGGTAGTCTAGCCCGATCTCCCCGAGGGCTACGATGGGGTAGCTGTCGAGTCGCTCCTCTACGTAGGCTAGCTCACGCAGGTAGTCCTCTCCCACAGAGGTGGGGTGTAGGCCTGCTGTAGGGTAGAGGAAGTCGGGGTAGCGCTGGCAGAGCGCCCAGAGACGCTCCCAGCTGGAGGAGTCCACGGCGGGCAGCACCATCTGCTCGATGCCTGCCGTGCGGGCACGCTCCAGCATGGCCTCTAGATCCTCGGCGAAGTCCTCCGAATAGACATGGGTATGGCTATCGATCATAGGGGCTGGCTAGTGTGTACGTCCCGAGAGGCTGTCGAAGAGCAGACGCAGCGGGCCGAGGCGATCGGGCGTCAGCGTGGGGACACTCGTGCTGAGCTTCTCGAGATCGCTGTAGGCCGCCTGGCTCAGGCGTGCTACCTCGCCCTCAGCATAGGCGCGTACCTCTGCGGCGTCGTAGAGGGCGCGTACCTCTGCTATGCGTCCCTTGCGCTCCTCGGGGCTGAGGCCGAGCAGGCGCTGGAGCTCCTCACGCTGGGCGCCCTGGAGCTGCTCCTGCGTGTAGAGCAGCAGGAGCGTCTTCTTGGCATTGACGATGTCGCCGCCTATAGGCTTGCCGAAGGTCGCCTCATCGCCGTAGACGTCCAGCAGGTCATCCTGTATCTGGAAGGCCAGACCCAGCTCGACGCCGATGCGGTAGAGGCGCTCGGCGGCCTCGCTGCTGGCGCCGCCTAGGAGGGCGCCGATCTGGAGCGAGGCGCCCAGGAGGACGGAGGTCTTCAGCCGGATCATCTCGAGGTACTCCGCCACGGCCACATCACTACGGTGCTCGAAGTCCATGTCCAGCTGCTGCCCCACGCACACCTCTAGCGCCATGCGGCTGAAGAGTGCGAAGAGCTCGGGCTGCAGGGACTTCGCCTCGAGCTCGCCGAGTGCGGCGTAGGCCTCGATGCACATCGCATCGCCCGAGAGGATAGCGGTATTGTCATCCCACTTGCGGTAGACGGTCTCCTGACCGCGGCGCAGGGGCGAGCGGTCCATCAGGTCGTCGTGCAGGAGGGTGAAGTTGTGGAAGATCTCCAGCGCCGCCGCTGCGGGGAGCCCCTCGTGCCAGCGCTCGGGGGCGAAGGCATAGGCTGCTGCGAGGCAGAGCATGGGGCGGATGCGCTTGCCGCCGAGCTGGAGCGTGTATTCGATGGGGGCGAAGAGGCCCTGGGGCTGGCGCTCAGCGAAGCCTCGTGTCTTGAGGCTGGTGCGCACGGCTGCCTGGAGCTCCTGTAGTATCTTCTTGTCTTGGGCTGTAGCCATCGTGTGGGATGCTTAGAGGGCGTAGCCTCGGCAGCGCCTTCCTAAAGAAAAGGGGGGGCGGAAGGGACTGCCTACGGCTACATCATATATAGTATGGACAAAGATACGATATCTAAGCAAGACGGCAGGGAGCGGACCTAAGCAAGGAGCGCATCGTAGTCGTACTACGATGCGCTCCTCTAGGCTTGGCGGTATGGACGGGACTCGAACCCGCGACCCCCTGCGTGACAGGCAGGTATTCTAACCAGCTGAACTACCACACCAGCTCTGTTTGCTCTGCAAAGGTAGACAAAATAATGATACGCTCCAAATTCGTCCGAGGCCTCCGCTGCTAAGCGCTTCGCCCTGAGGCTGCGGGCGCTGAGGCGGCCTGCTCCGAGCTGCCTCAGCTTGGCCCTCGGAGGCTGAGCGGACCGAGCTCTACAGAGACAGCGAGGCTCGGGGGATAGAGGCTGCGTGGTGAGCTACGAGCGCTGCGTCCGAGCTGCGATCTAAGGAGGCCAGCGCCCCGAGCCCAGGGGAAGGGCTCCGCAAGCTAAGGGGGGCAGCGCTGCGGGCTAAGGGGCGCCCAGCAAAGTAATATAAGAATGCGCGCTAACTGACGCCAGTCAGCGCGCTGAGGGATAAGGGGGAGGACGAAAAGTAATATAAGAAATCCCGCTGCCCCCTGGCTCGGACTGTGCTGCGAGCCTGCTCGGGCGCTCGGGAGGGATCGCTCGGGGGCTGGGACGGCTGAGCTCGGGGCGTCGCGGGGAGCGCATCGGGCGGCTTGCTTGCTTTAGGGCGGGGCGCGCTGCGTCCTCGGGGTACGAAGGTCTCGGCGCTGTGGGGTAGGGCGTGCGCCCTGGGCGCAGATGATGCTCTAGAGCGTGGGTGTGTGGCGGCTTATCTCCCTTATGGAGAGGTGGCTAGCTGACGGGGAAGGCCGTCCAGCTACGGCAGTGTGTGCGGGGATTTGCGCATTTCGCAAGTTTGTATTACCTTTGCAGTGCAAACGAAAGGATGCAACACTCTTCCTTAGCTCAGTTGGTTAGAGCATCTGACTGTTAATCAGAGGGTCCTTGGTTCAAGCCCAAGAGGAAGAGCAAAGCGAAGCGCTCCGCAATCACTGGTGATTGCGGAGCGCTTCCTTTATATCCCTAGCCTTCATCCTGGGGCGACTTGAGATAGCCTCCCCACGGGCTAGGGAAAAAGCGATCGCCCCACAGCGAGCAGCCCGAGACGAGTGCTGCGCTGTGGGGCGATCTTGCTAGGAAGGCTCTGGCGGGTAGTGCCAGATGGCCCTGTCCTCTTAGGGAGAGGAGCTAGGACTTCTTGCTCAGCTTGGGCTGGATGTACATCTGCTCGATGCCGAGGTAGGTACCCTGCGTCAGGCGGTTGGAGCTGGAGCGGACGAAGCCATAGGAGGCCCAGGTCTGCTCACTGGCGATCTTGAACTTCTCGGCGAAGACGAGCTTACCCTCACGCGTGATGGAGATGAGGACGGGCTCGCGGGTACCGAGGATCATGTTCTTGTGCTCGTTGGTGAAGTCATCAGCCGCGAGGACGGTGACGATGTACACGGGCTTGGCGCCTGTGGTGACCGTCTTGACGACCTTACCGTTCAGCAGCTCCAGCGCTCTGCCTGGGGTGAAGCTAGCCTCCCAGGTGTAGGTGCCGTCGACGATGACGCTGGCCTGGGTCTTCGTCACCTCCTTGATCACGAGGGTAGAGGTGAAGGGTACCATAGCGCCAGCCTCATTGAGGGTGAGCGCCCTCTGGGTGTAGGTGCCAGCGATGTCGGCTAGCGAGGCCTGCGTGACCTCCAGCGAGTCGATGTGCCCTGCTCCCTTGGCGATGATCCAGCCCGTGCGAGGGGTCTTCGTCGTATTGGCCGCAGCCTCGATGTGCAGCTGCTTGCCGCTCGTGGAGACCTTGATCCAGTCGGCAGAGGCCGTATAGGTGACCTGGACGTTGGAGGCGACCTTGATGGTCTTGTCGATCGCTTCGTCACCGCCTACCATGGCCTGCTCCTTGGGCAGCCCGAAGATGATGCCCTCCTGCATGATGTTCAGGGCGATGGAGTCCCCCTTGCTATCCTTGACGACGAGCTGCGTATTGCGTGACTCGAGCTGGTTATTGCTCGTGGTGCTGAGGGTGATCGTGGAGCCCTGGACGGCGACCTTGAGCCAGGAGTCACGGCTGTAGACCGTGGCGGGAGCCTGATCCAGGCGCACCGTCGAGCTACCTGCCTCCACGGGGAGGTAGGTCTTAGCCTCGAGGATGCTGAAGGGGGCCTCGGTCGTGGAGGGAGCAGGCTCGTCGCTCTTGCAGGCCGCTAGCAGTGCGGCCAGCCCGAGGAAGGGGATGAGGCGTGTCTTATTCATATACTTCTTAGTTCTAACCATGAGATGAATGTAGGTCAGCCTTTAGTTGCTCTTCTTGAGGAACTGGATATTCTCCATCGCGATGGGGAAGACGTAGTTGCCGTTCTTGTCCACCACGGGCTTGAGATCCTCACCGTAGGCGACGCCGAAGAAGGAGTCTACCTTACCATCGGCCATCTCACTGCCCTTGGCGATGGCCTGCTGCTGGTCTTCGTCCCAGGTGAAGGTGATGCTGTGGTCGGTGGAGAGGAGCTTGCGCCCATCGGCTAGCGAGATGGGGATGAGGACGACACCACCAGCGTACTTATTCGTCGGGTCGTGTAGCGGCTGACCGACGAAGGTGATCGTACCCGTAGCGGGATCGTAGGGGAGGATGAGCTTGTAGTCGACGCCACGGAAGTTGAGCGTACCCTTGAGCGTATTGGCCTTGTCGCCCGCCTCGAGGGTGAGGGTGGTGGGCTTACGCCAGCCACGGATCGGATTGTGACGCATCGTCCAGGTGCCGTACCAGAAGTCGATCGGCTTGTGGCTCTTGGGGATGAAGAGCTGGATCGTCAGTCCGCCCGAGGTGAAGCGCTTCTTCTCGCTGTCCCAGGTGAAGCTCTGGTAGCTCTTACCCCCGAGGACGAGGGGACGCTGGAGCGTGATGCCCTTCTCGTGGAAGGTGAAGGCGATGTCGTAGCTCTTACCCTCCAGCGTCGCCGTGAGGTGACGGCTGGTGGTATTGATCTCGCCCTGCGCTAGAGGCTTACCGTCGAGGATGAAGTCATAGGTATTGGCTGTCATCTCCTCACGGACGGAGAGCATCCCGAGGAGGAGCTCCTCGAAGCTGCTCTTCTCCGGCAGGCGCGTCAGCAGCATCTCATTGCCCCACTTCTTCCCCACCAGGCGTATGCTGTCGGTGGAGGTAGAGAGGATGGCGAACTCATAGTCGCCCTGTATTCCCTCGGGGTGCCCGAGCGAGGCCGAGGCCAGCGGATGGAGCACGGCGTTGAAGGTGGGGAAGGTGAGCACAGGGCCCTGGTCCTTGACGATGGCGTACTCCGTCGTGGAGGCCAGCTCGGGGTCGCCATTGTCGCCCATGATGGTCACGTGCCCGCTAGCGAACTTCATCAGGAGCGTGAAGCCTGGTCCCGAGTAGTCGCGCCCAGCATAGTACTGCAGGCGCCAGCCCCCAGGGGAGGACTCCAATAGTTCGCGGTCCTTGGTGACGAGCTCGTCAATGCGGGCGGCAGCAGAGCGGTCGAAGATCTCCTTGCTGTCCTTGAGACAGGAGGGCAGCAGCAGGAGCGCCAGCAGCCCGAGGAGCGTATAGAGAGATTTCTTGTGCATAGCTAGTTCAGTTTGTTGAGCTCAAGGGAGGAGATTTGGCTACCTCGGCGCAGGACGACATCGCGCAGCTCATCGAGGTCGAGGCCCCAGCTGCTCAGGGTGTAGTCCTTGACCAGGGCGAGCTTCTGCGTGATGAGTGCTGCCCCGTGCGTCCCTGCATCCGAGAGGGCCTTGGCCCAGCGCTGCGGTGTGTAGGTGACGTAGTTGGAGAGCATCTCGGCGAAGTCCTCAGCCGGATCCTGCATGGCGTAGGGGGTGATGAAGCCCGCACGCAGAGCGTTGCGGTCCGTCGTGTTGATCCAGTCGCCACTGACGTAGCCGGACTTGGTGACCTGCTCGAAGGAGGTGTTGTAGGGCTTCTTCTGATTGAGGATGTGGGTGAACTCGTGGTGCATCGTGTGGAAGTAGTAGAGCGTCATCTCCTCATAGTCGCTGAGCGTCTCATTGCTCAGGGAGTTGACCTTCCCCAGGATGACCTTGTAGCCCCCGTCGGCGCTCCCGATGACCTCGGTGCGCTGGCGCGTGTAGCCTGGCGTACCGATGGCCACCAGCAGGCGAGGCGCATTGCGCTGCATGAACTCAGGGCCGAGGACCTCGGCGTAGGCATCGAACCACAGATACTTGGTGATGATGGCGAGCTTCGCCGTCTTGGCCGAGTCTGCGGGGATGAAGTGGTAGCTGAGGTCGGTCTCAGCATCCTCGAGCTTGTACTTGAATCGTATGTTGTAGGGGATACGATAGTTCTTCTCCAGCCACTGCTCGAAGGCATTCTTGGCCTCGGGCTGTATAGGGAAGATCGTCGGATCGTTGGGCTTGTCCTCCGAGCAGGCAGCTACACCGAGCAGCAGACCTAGAGCGAGGAGTCCTTGATATAGATACTTCATAGGGCAGTAGCTTAATTGGTTTTAGCGCCGTTGCGTGGGTTGGGCTCGAGCTGAGCCGAGATCACATCCTGCGGGATCTGGATCGCCAGACGTGGGTCGCGTGCCTCCATCTTGTCCGTCACGGCCTCGACCACATTGCTGACATTGACGCGGCGGCGGTAGATGGTGATGCCGTAGCGCTTGATGTCCTGCATGCGTAGCCCCTCGTGGATGGTGAGGATGCGGCGCAGCTGGAGGATGGCCTGCAGCAGAGGCTCCTGCGTGGTGGCCTCTAGGGCGGGCGTCACGTGCAGCTCCTTGCGGGGCGTCGGGTGCTCGGGGGTGTAGTACTTCACGCCCTTGTAGAAGTCCTGGATGCCCTGCAGGGTGAGCTTGACACCCTTCTTGGAGAAGACGCTGAGCTCGAGGTTGAGGTCAGCCAGCGCCTCCTCATAGCGGCCGAGCAGAGCCTTAGCCTCGGCACGTACCATGAGGGTCTCGTCCGTGGTGAAGATCGTGTAGGTCGAGTAGGGGATCCCGATACCGGCTACACGGTCGACGTACTTGGCGGTGTAGGGCAGCTTGCGGATGGCGTACTTGGACACACCGTTGTTGTTCACGACGGTGTAGTTCAGCACGTCGCCGCTTGCCCCCCAGGGGCCGTCGGTCTGCAGGGTCTCCGTGGTGGAGATGAGCGCACCGTGGGCGTACTTACTCCCGCGGAGGATGGGGATGCTGAGGCCGCCCCACTCGGTAGCCACTGCCTGCAGGAGGATATTGGCCTTGACGGAGGACTGTACGAAGGCATTAGGCTGCACGTTGCCCGAGAGCCCGGTCTTGCTCCATGCAGCCCAGTCACGTAGGCTGGTCGCGGGGTTGGAGCCGAGGGTGGCATCAGCGTGCTCGATAGCCTTGGCGTACTGACGCGCATAGAGGTAGAAGCGTGCTGCGAAGGCATGCGCCGCCTGTGCCGTGAAGTGGTACTTAGGCTGGCTGTACTGGGCATTGGCTAGCCCAGCGAGGCCCTCGGTGAGGTCCTGCTCGATGCGCTTGTAGAGCTGCTCCAGCGTACCGCGCTTATAGAGGACACGGCCTGGGTGTACCTCGGGCTCCTCGGGGTAGGGGAGGCCGAGGTCCTTGGCAGCCGTCTCGGGGGCGTAGGCCTGGCAGAAGACATTAGCCAGCTGGAACATGGCGTAGGCTCGGCAGAGCTTAGCCTCTGCTACCTGCGCGCTGTACTCATCTTTGTTCTTGGCCTCGCTGATGTGCTTGAGCACCTCGTTGCAGACGGTGACGGCCGTGTAGTGGGCGTCCCAGAGCTGCTGGGGCGTCTCCTGCTCGCGGATCTCAGTGATGTCTGCCCAGCGGTAGGCCTGCTCCTGGAAGGGGCTATTGGCACTCCAGTTGGTGTAGTCCTGCTCGTCCGTGTTGTCCGAGTACATCTCCAGCAGGTAGGCGGGGTGCCCCTCGGGGTAGGCTGAGACGAGGAACTTGGCCGCGTCGCTAGGACTATGCAGCTCCATGCGGTTGTCGGGGTACTTGTCGAGGTACTGGCCGCAGCTGGCCAGCCCGAGCCCTAGGGCGAGCGAAGCTATGATGATGCTACTTCTATTCATTGTAGGGTATGTCATTAGAGTCCGACCTTGAGCGTGAGGGTGAACTGGCGTGGCGTAGGCGAGGCCACCCCACCGGTGTTGAAGAACTCAGGATCCTGCCCGTTGAGCTTCTTGTCGGCGTAGAGCAGGAGGAGGTTCGTGGCCTGCAGCTTGACCGAGGCGCTACGCAGCGGCGTGGTCTTGAGCATGCGGCTGGGCAGATCGTAGCTGAGCGAGATCTCCTTCAGACGGATGAAGTCACCCTTAGCGATGCGCGCCGTGGAGTAGTTGTAGCCATTGTAGGCGTAGCGCAGGTTATTGTTGCTCGCGTACTGACGGCGGCTCAGGATGGCGGGGATGTCGGTCTTCTTCTCATCGCCCGCAGCCTGCCAGCGGTTGACGAAGTCGTGCGTCATCGAGGCCATGTCGCCGTAGTAGGCACGGAACTTAGGGTCGAGGCGTACGACGTTGCCGAAGGCATAGGTGAGGAAGATGTTTAGGTTGAATCCCTTATAGGAGAAGACATTGCCCAGAGATCCCGTGTGCGTGGGGTCGGTCGGGCCTTCGTACTTGAGGAAGTCGGTCTTGTTGCGCTCCTGGAAGTTGATGTTGTCCGTGGTGACCTCGCCCTTCTCATTGATCAGCTGAGGGATCCCCTTGTTGTTGAGCCCAGCGAAGGGGATGGAGAAGAGGGCACGTGCGGGGTAGCCCTTCTTAGCGAAGCCATTCCCGCTGACGAGCTCGATGACCTGGCCCTGGTTGTAGAGCTTGGTGATCTCGGAGTGGGTGTAGGAGTAGATGAAGCTGGTCGTCCAGTTGAAGTCCTTCGTCTTGATGTTGCTCGAGGTGATGCTCAGCTCAAGACCGCTGGAGTTCATCTCCGCGACGTTGGCAGGACGGATGACCGTACCGCCGATACCCTGCGTGATCATAGGGCCCATCTCGTCGAAGTTGCGGCGCGTGTAGGCGTCGAAGGAGAGGCTGAGGCGATCCTGCCAGAGCCCAGCGTCGAAGCCCACGTTCAGCTCGTTCTTCTTCTCATAGGTCAGGTCAGCGTTCCCCAGCTGCTCGATGCCGATCCCTGGCTCCTGGTCTTCGGCGAAGAGGCGGAAGGGGGTGTAGGACTTGAGGATGGTCGTGGAGCTGCTGTAGCTGGGGTCGGGAGGCGTCCCCGTGAGGCTATAGGAGAGGCGCAGCGTCAGGTGTGACAGTGGGTCGAGGTGACGGAAGAAGGACTCCTCGTGCACGTTCCACGCCCCCGAGACGTTCCAGGTGGACATCCAGCGCGCATTGCTGCTACGTCCCAGCTGGTTGGAGCCCTCGTAGCGGTAGGTGCCGTTGAGGACGTAGCGACCGCGCCAGGAGTAGGTGGCGTTGCTGTAGAAGGCTACCGTGCGGTAGTTGGTGTTGGTGAGGCTGTAGTAGTTGTTGCCATCCTCTACCTGCTTCTTGAAGTACTGGTAAGGGTAGAAGGGCGTCTCCCCTCCCGAATACTGGAGCCCCCAGCCAGTGAAGGCGGTGCGGTGACGCTGGATGTTGGTCGTCTCCATACCGCCGAAGAGGTTCAGCGTGTGGGCGTCGAAGGTACGGTTGTAGTTGGCCGTAGCTCGGAAGTCGTAGTTGCTCATGCGGTTCTCGCCCTTGTGCATGAAGCCACCGTTGGGCAGTACCGTGCTGGGCAGGTCGTAGGGGCGGTCTGGATCGCGGTAGAGGTACTTATTGCCCTCGCGGATCACGCTGTTGGGCATGGCACGGTAGGCCATGGCTTGATTGGACTTGTCGCGTACGTTGTGCTGCTGCGAGGCGGCGGTGTGTTTGAAGGCACCGAGCAGTGTAAGCTCGAGGCCGCGCAGGGGCTTGAAGCGGAGCTCGGCCTGGAACTTGGCATCCAGCACGTCCAGGTCGATGTAGTTATTCTCCAGCTCGTTGAAGATGTTGAAGGGAGCGTAGTTCGCGGTGTAGTATTCGCGGGGGTCAAGGACACGCGAGGTATTGGTGGCGTAGGAGTAGGGGTTGATGTCGAAGTCGCGCTTGACCTCACCGCCTACGACGTCTACATCCTGCCCGAGGGTCCCTGGGGCACGCTGATTACGATAGGAGGCGCCGCCGATGATGTTCAACGAAAGGCTCTTCAGCAGGTGCTGCGTGACGTTGACGTTTGCTGTGTAGCGCTTGACCTGGCTCTGCTTGTACCACCCTGGATCGATAAGGGCGGAGGCAGAGGCGTAGTAGTTACTCTTGGCCGTACCGCCGCTCATGCTCACCGAGTGGGTCTGCATGATGGCTGGGGTGAAGAGCTCCTGGAACCAGTTGGTATTGCGGCGCTCGGCACGCTGCAGGTAGGCGTTCTCCGCCTCTGTGGTGTTGTCGAGCATGAAGCTGCGGGTCTTGGGATTGTAGGTATTGATCAGCTCATACATCTTCCCGTAGACACCGTAGTCGCTGCCGTTGAGGACCTCGGCGAAGTTCAGCCAACCCTTCTCACGCAGCTCGCGGTAGATGCCCATCTGCTGCTGCGAGTTGAGGATGTCGAAGTTGCGGTAGCTGGGGATGAGGCGGCTGGTGTACTCACCCGTGTAGTTGAAGTGGGCCTGACCCTGCTTCCCCTTCTTGGTGGTCACGACGATGACGCCGGCCATGGCGCGTGCCCCGTAGATGGAGGTCGCGGATCCGTCCTTCAGTACCTGGAAGCTCTCGATGTCGTCGGCGTTGAGCCCAGCGATGGCGGAGCTGATCAGCGTCTCGGGATTCCCGGAGGCCAGGTCATCGGCGCCGACGTTGGAGACGTCCTCCATGATGACGCCGTCGACGACCCAGAGGGGCTTGGAGCTCCCGTAGATAGAGGTCGCGCCACGGACGCGGATCTTGGGCGCTGTCCCGAAGGTCCCTGAGACGTTCTGCACGGAGACCCCTGCGGCACGCCCTTCGAGGGCACGGGCGGCGTCGGGTACCCCGTCGAGCTTGGCCTGGTCCCCGCCGAGCTTGGCGGAGGCCCCAGTGAAGAGGCGCTTATCGACCTTCGTCAGCCCCGTGACGACGACCTTGTCGAGGGTCTTGTCGGCGGGCTCGAGGACGATCTTCATCTTGTCCTTGATGTGTACCTCCTGGGTGAGGTAGCCGATGTAGGAGATGCGCAGGGTCTTGGAGCCTGCGGGGACGGTGAGCTTGAAGCTCCCGTCGAGTCCTACGGTGATCCCTACCTTGCTGTGCTCCTTGACGACGACGGAGGCGCCGACGGCGGCCTCGTTGTCGGGCGCGGTCACGACAGTCCCAGTCACGGTCTGCTGTGCCAGTGCAGGCAGCAGCCCGAGGAGCAAGGTGAGAAAGAAGAGGGTAAGTTTCTTCATTCGTGCGTTGGTCTGAGATTAATGTATACTGCTAATTAAAGGTGATGAGCGACCGCCCCCTCTCTCGAGTGGTGATCGCTCATCGCTATATCTATGCTTAGGGCTAGGTCTCAGTGTGTCTAGGGCGCTCCCGAGGGGGCGTGTCAAGACCTATCCGGGAGGGTGCAGGGATAATGGGGAGGAGCTATCACCCGAGGTGGGTAATAGCCTGCGCATTCGTCCATGCTGTTGTGTGCTTAGTTCCTTCAACATTGCTTGCTTCTGTGCCCCTAATCGGGCAGATGGTGACCTTTTACTTAGGCTTCACGCTACAAAACTACACAAAACTACCGAATAATAGGTACACCCAAGTCTTCACGCCGCTCTCAGCTCAATCGCTCTAAGTGGGCTGCTTGCCTAGAGCTTAGCCTCTGCCTTATACCTCTAGGGCGGAGGCTTTTTTTGCTCCTTGGGCGAGCTCCTGCGGGATCGGGTAGAGGAAGGTGGTGAGCGGCGAGCTGCTCAGGCTAAGGGTGCTGCGGCTAGGCCTCCCCGCTCCCACGCAAAGCGTGTTCGCTCCCTCCTGGGCGTACTGTGTCTACTCCTCCGTGGTTCCTAGGAGAGCAGGGCGAAGTACCCCAGGAGACTGCTCGGAGGGGGATGCTGGGCTTGCTCAAAGGCTGCCCCCTAGGCTGGCCAGCGCGGGGCAGCAAACAAGGAACCCCGCTCTGCTAGCCTCGAGGCTAGACGGAGCGGGGTTCCCCACAACAACTAACTAACTATATATAGGATTCCCGCGCGCGGGAGCGGCCTTAGCGGAAGACCAGCTTGCCCTTGGCTGCGTCCAGCGTGATGACGCTGGCGCGGTCTACGGCTCCCGAGAGGATACTCTTGGAGAGCTCGTTGAGCACGGTGTGCTGGATGACACGGCGTACAGGGCGCGCACCGAACTCAGGGTCGTAGCCCTCGGTGGCGATCCACTCGACGGCTGCGGGCGTGTAGCGCAGCTCGATGCCGTTGGTGGCCAGCAGGCGTGCCGTGCTGTCGAGCTGCAGGCGTACGATCTGGTCGATCTCGCGACGACGCAGCGGGGTGAAGACGATGGTCTCGTCGATACGGTTGAGGAACTCAGGGCGTATCGTGCGCTTGAGCATATCGAGGACGAGGTCACGCGTCTGGTCGATGGCCTCCTGCTCCTTGCCCTCCTCGAGGTGGCTGAGGCGCTCGCGGATGAGATCGGAGCCCATATTGCTGGTCATGATGATGATGGTGTTCTTGAAGTTCACCAGGCGACCCTTATTGTCGGTCAGTCGACCATCATCGAGGACCTGCAGCAGGACGTTGAAGACATCGGGGTGCGCCTTCTCGATCTCGTCGAAGAGGACGACGGAGTAAGGCTTGCGGCGTATGGCCTCGGTCAGCTGACCGCCTTCGTCATAGCCTACATAGCCCGGAGGTGCACCGATGAGGCGGGTGGCGGAGAACTTCTCCTGGTACTCGCTCATGTCGATACGCGTCAGCATCGTCTCGTCGTCGAAGAGGACCTCGGCCAGAGCCTTCGCCAGCTCCGTCTTACCCACCCCCGTCGTGCCGAGGAAGATGAAGGAGCCGATCGGGCGCTTGGGGTCCTGCAGCCCGGCACGGCTACGGCGTACGGCGTCGGCTACGGCGGCGATGGCCTGCTCCTGCCCGATGACGCGCTTGTGCAGCTCGTCCTCTAGGTGCAGCAGCTTCTCACGCTCGCTCTGCAGCATCTTCCCTACGGGGATCCCCGTCCAGCGGGAGACGATGTCGGCGATGTCCTCGGCGCCTACCTCCTCACGGATGAGGGCGCCCTCACCCTGTGCCTGACGCAGCTCGTCCTGCACCTGGGCGATCTCACGCTCCTTGTCCTTGAGCAGGCCGTAGCGGATCTCGGCTACGCGGCCGTAGTCGCCCGACTGCTCGGCCTTGTCGGCCTCGTAGCGCAGCTGCTCGATGTCGATCTTGGCCTGCTGGATGCGGTTGATGAGCTCCTGCTCGCGCATCCACTTAGCCTTGTCACCAGCCTCCTGCTCCTTGAGCTCGGCGATCTCCTTGTTGAGCTGGCTGAGCTTCTCCTCGTCCTGCTCGCGGCGTATGGCCTCGCGCTCGATCTCGAGCTGGGTGATGCGTCGCCCGATCTCGTCGAGTCCCTCGGGGAGGGAGTCGATCTGCATACGCAGGCGGGCAGCAGCCTCGTCCATGAGGTCGATGGCCTTGTCGGGTAGGAAGCGGTCGGTGATGTAGCGGTCGGAGAGGCGGACGGCAGCGATGATCGCATCGTCCTTGATACGCACCTTGTGGTGGTTCTCATACTTCTCCTTCAGCCCACGGAGGATGGAGATGGAGCTGGCCTCGTCGGGCTCATTGACCATGACCATCTGGAAGCGGCGCTCCAGGGCCTTGTCCTTCTCGAAGTACTTCTGGTACTCGTCGAGGGTCGTGGCCCCGATGCTGCGGAGCTCACCACGGGCTAGGGCAGGCTTGAGGATATTGGCGGCGTCCATAGCCCCCTCACCCTTACCTGCACCCACGAGGGTGTGGATCTCGTCGATGAAGAGGATGATCTCGCCCTCGCTCTTGGTGACCTCGGTGACGACAGCCTTGAGGCGCTCCTCGAACTCACCCTTGTACTTCGCCCCAGCGATCAGCGCGCCCATGTCGAGCGAGTAGACCTGCTTGCTGCGGAGGTTCTCGGGGACGTCGCCGCGTACGATACGGTAGGCGAGGCCTTCGGCGATAGCGGTCTTACCGACACCAGGCTCCCCGATGAGGATAGGATTGTTCTTGGTGCGGCGTGAGAGGATCTGCAGCACGCGGCGGATCTCGTCGTCGCGGCCGATGACGGGGTCTAGCTTGCCCTCACGTGCCCGCTGGCAGAGGTTGATGGCGTACTTGCTGAGGGAGTTGTACTGCTCCTCGGCGTGCTGGCTGGTGACACGTCCGCCCTTGCGGAGCTCCTCGATCGCCAGGCGCAGCTCCTTGGTCTGTACACCGAGGTCGCTCTTGAGGAGGCGCGCCACGGGACTATCCACCTCGACGAGGGCGAGGAAGAGGTGCTCGAGGGCGACGTACTCGTCCTTCATATCGGAGGCGATATCCTCCGCCTTGTCCAGCACCTTATTGGTCTCGCTGGAGAGGTAGGGGTCGCCACCCGATACCTTGGGCAGGGCGGCGATGAGCTTGTCGGTAGCCTCCTCGAGGCGAGGACGGCTGACGCTGAGCTTAGCCAGGAGGAAGTCCACGAGGCTATCCCCTAACTCAAGCAGGCTCTTCAGAAGGTGGGCAGGCTCGAGGGCCTGCTGGCCCTGACGGCGAGCCAGCTCGAGGGCTGACTGCAGGGCTTCTTGGCTCTTGATCGTATACTTGTTGATATTCATATTCGCTGTTTGTTTGTTTTATGCTCTTGTTCGTACTGCTCGTACACCAGGATTAAGGCAAGCTGCGTGCCGTGTCTTGTGGTGGTGACATAATGTCTTGTTTTGTCGCTAGTTCTACTGGTTTAGGCTTCTTTGTATGACATAATGGCCGCTCTGTGCCGCTTGGGAGGCCTTGAGAGCCTCATCGCAGCGCTGCTGAGGGGACGGAGTAAGCTCGGGGGCTGCGTCGTGGGGTAAGTGCTCGGGGCGGAGGGCTGGCGAGGCTTGGGCTAAGGGGCGTGCGAGGTGGGGGCCGAGCGGGAGAGGCTGAGGGAGAGGACTGGCGCTGGCGCTAGTTTGCTGGGCCTGTGGTGAGGGATATCCCTCAGCGGGCTGACTGATGTCCCTCAGCCGCGTGATGGACGTCCCTCAGAGGACTGATGGATATCCCTCAGCTGGGGTGCCCCCTCGCTCTTGATTAGGGCCTATGCTTGTCTGCCTGGGGTGGGCTCTGTGGATGGAGGAAGGGTGGGGGAGGAAGGGCCTCGGATGAGGCGCGTCGTGTAGTGCGTCGCCTAAAAGGGGCTGGCTGCGCGGCCCCTAGAGGCGGGATGAAGTGCTGCGTATGCTGCTGTAAAGATATACATAAACTAGGATACGCGCGCGAGGGTGGCGCGCTGGGAGGCTCGGAGTAGGGGGTGGGGGATTTGTCAAACTATGTAAAGGTTTGGTCACAAGCCTTATTCCTCGTATCTTTGAGCCCGGCGTCTCCTCCCTACACTAGGGGGCGTCCCTAGTTGGAGTCAGCTTACGTATCTCAGTTTTATCATATGAAGAAAGTATTACTATTCCTCATGAGCCTCCTGCTCTGCGTGGCCTCGGCTACGGCACAGGGTAGGGCGGTGAGCGGTATCGTCAAGGATGCTGCCGATCATGAGCCCCTGATCGGAGCCTCGGTGAAGGTCAAGGGAGCAACAGGACAGGGTGCTGTGACCGATATCAATGGTCGCTTTGCCCTCAAGGGCGTCCGCTCGGGCGCTACGCTCGTAGTGACCTACATCGGCTATACCTCCAAGGAAGTCGTCGTGGGCAACCAGGCTGAGCTCGTCATCGAGCTGAGCAGTGCGGATAAGATGACGGAGGCCGTCGTCGTGACCGCCCTCGGGATCAAGCGCTCGCAGAAGGCGCTTAGCTACAACGTCCAGGAGGTCAAGAGCGACGCTCTGACGACCGTCAAGGACGCTAACTTCATGAACAGCCTCAACGGTAAGGTGGCTGGGGTCAGCATCAACGCCTCCTCCTCGGGGCTCGGTGGTGCTACGCGTGTCGTCATGCGTGGGCCTAAGTCCATCTTCTCCGGTAATAGCGCCCTCTACGTCGTGGACGGTATCCCCATCATCAATACCAACGGTGGTGCTACCGAAGGTCGCTTCGGCGCACAGCCCAAGGGGGAAGGCATCTCGGACATCAACCCTGATGACATCGAGTCCATCAGCGTCCTCTCGGGTCCTGCCGCTGCTGCCCTCTACGGTGCGAGCGCTGCCCAGGGGGTCATCATGGTGACCACCAAGAAGGGTAAGGATGGCCGCGTGTCGGTGATGCTGTCCAATAGCAGCAGCTTCTCCCGCCCCTTCGTGATGCCTCGCTTCCAGAATCAGTACATCAACGCTCCTGGCGACAACAAGAGCTGGGGCGATGAGGCTGCTTCTCCCTATGGCACCTTCAACCCCGCGGACTTCTTCAATACCGGGTCGAACATCCAGAACACTGCTTCGCTGACCGTCGGTAATGCCAAGAATCAGACCTATCTCTCCCTGGGGACGACCAATGCCGCTGGGATCATCCCCAACAACAAGTACGATCGCTACAACTTCAGCTTCCGCAATACGACCAAGTTCCTGGACGATAAGCTGACGCTTGACTTTGGCTTCAACTACATCAAGCAGGGCGACCAGAACCTCACGGCTCAGGGTGAGTATGACAACCCCATCGTACCCCTCTACCTCTTCCCTCGCGGGGAGAACTTCGACGGCGTACGTACCTTCGAGGTCTATGACCCCACGCGTAAGATCTACGTCCAGAACTGGAACTACGGGGATGCCTACTCCATGCAGAACCCCTACTGGATGACGCGCCGCATGCTGACGACCAATAGCAAGAACCGCTACATGGTCAACGCCTCGGCCAAGTGGCAGATCGCCGACTGGATCGACCTGACCGGTCGTGCTCGTGCTGACGTCGCCAATAGCTTCGACCAGGTCAAGCGCTACGCCTCGACCTCCACGCTGCGCGCATCATCGCCCTATGGCTTCTACTCCTACAATAAGAACAACAACACGGCGCTCTACGGAGACCTGATGGCCAACATCAACAAGAAGTTCGATGACATCAGTCTCTCGGCCAACGTCGGTATCTCCACCAACCGCAGCTACTACGATGCCCACGGCTTCCAGGGTGGTCTGCGCTCCATCTCCAACGTCTTCGACCCCAACCAGATCGCCTATGAGCAGGGCGGGAAGCAGGCGCCTATCTACGGCGAGACCTCGCACGTGACCAACTCCGCCTTCGCTAGTGTCGAGGCGGGCTGGCGCAACATGCTCTTCCTCACCCTCACGGGTCGTAGCGACTGGGACTCCGCCCTCGCCTTCACGACGGGTAACCCCTTCTTCTACCCCTCGGTAGGTCTCTCGGGGGTCATCTCGCAGATGGTCAAGCTGCCCGACTGGGTCAACTACCTCAAGACGCGCGTATCGTGGGCTAAGGTAGGTTCGCCTATCCCCGCGCAGCTCTCCTCGCCTTTCCGCTATGAGTTCGACTCCTCGACGCAGAGCTACAAGACGGTGACCTATAAGTTCCCCACGGACTTCAAGCCTGAGCTGACCTATTCTTGGGAAGCTGGGGTGACGGGTAAGTTCTTCCACAACAAGCTGAGCGTAGAGGCTACGGTCTACCAATCCAATACGAAGAACCAGACCTTCCTACGTCCGCTCTCTGCTGCTGGTGCTGGCTACGATAGTGAGTACATCCAGGCTGGGGACGTCCGCAACCGCGGGATCGAGCTCTCCATCGGCTGGACGAGCCAGCTCGGCAAGGTCGAGTGGTCTACCACGGGTACCTTCAGCGCGAACCAGAACCGCATCGTCTCCCTCCTGCCCGATCCTAAGGCTACCATCGAGAAGGGTGGTCTCTCCGGCGCTGGCATCTACCTCCGTCAGGGTGGTACGATGGGTGACGTCTACACCAATACCGACATCCTGCGTACCCCCGAGGGGCTGCCTGATGTCAGCTCGGGCAACATCAAGCCCACGACGCTCTCCACGCCTGTCTACAAGGGCTCGGTACTGCCTGATGCCAACCTCGGCTGGGTCAATGACTTCACCTGGCGCGGCCTCAACGTCGGCTTCATGATCACGGCACGTCTGGGCGGTATCGTCCTCTCGCAGACGCAGGCCATCCTCGACGAGTACGGCGTATCTGAGTACTCTGCTAAGGTGCGTCAGGCTGGTGGGGTAGCCGTCGGTAACGGTAAGATCTCGGCGCGCGACTACTTCTCCGTAGTCGGTGGCTCCTCGCCTCTGTGGTCGGAGTACATCTACGACGCGACCAACGTACGCCTGCAGGAGGCACACCTCGGCTACACGATGCCCAAGAAGCTCCTCGGCGACAAGGTCCGCCTGACGCTGGGTCTGACGGCGCGCAACCTGCTGATGATCTACAACAAGGCTCCCTTCGACCCCGAGCTCACGGCCTCGACGGGTACCTACTACCAGGGCTTCGACTACTTCATGCTGCCTAGCCTGCGCAACCTCGGCTTCAGCGTTAAGCTCCAGTTCTAAGCTCCTCTAACAACATGTATCTTATGAAGATCAATCATATCAAGGGGCTCGCCTGCATGAGCCTGGCGCTCGCCCTGGCCTCCTGTACGTCAGGCTTCGAGGACATCAACCGTCCTGGGGGGAAGCTCGACAAGGAGTCGCTCAGCCGCGATAACTACAACATCTCCTCCTTCCTCATCCAGCTGGAGAACGTCTCCTTCCCTGAGCAGGAGAATGACTTCCAGATGAACTTCGACCTCATCGGGAACTACCTCGGCCGCTTCTTCACCTACGCCAACGATGGCTTCACCTCGAAGAACTACGCGCGCTTCAACGCCAAGGCTGGCTGGATCAGTGCTGCCTTCGGCCCTCTGACGAAGGCTAAGAGTGCCTTCGCTGAGATCGAGGGCTTGGCCAAGCCTGAGGAGCTCAACTACAACTGGGCCCTCATCCTGCGCGCACATGCCTTCCTGATGCTGACGGATAAGTTCGGCCCGATGCCCCTCGGCCTCGACCCGAAGAATCCCTCGGCCTACAACAGCCAGGAGCTGATCTACAAGCAGCTCATCGCTGACCTCACGGTCGCTGCTCGCAACCTCAAGGCCTTCGCCCTGGCTAACCCCTCGGCTCGTGTCAATGAGGCAGCCGACAAGGTCTACGGCGGGGACTTCTCCAAGTGGTATCGCCTAGCCAATTCGCTCAAGCTGCGTATGGCCGTGCGTATGCGCTACGCTGCCCCTGCGCTGGCTAAGCAGTACGCCGAGGAGGCCGTCGCTGATGGCGTCATCGAGAGCGCTGCCGACAACCTCTACATGAGCTACACTCCTCGTGGGCTGTACAAGACCTCTGTAGAGTGGGGGGATAGCCGTGCTGGTGCCGACATCGACTCCTACATGAATGGCTACAACGATCCTCGTATCAGCAAGTACTTCTCGGCTCCTGCCGAGGGGGCTACGCGTACCCTCCAGGGCTGTCTCGCGGCTGCTGAGATCACGTCCAAGAATAAGGCGGATGCGATCTACTCCGCAGCCGTCGCTACGCCCAACTCCCGTGACCCCTGGCTCACGGCTGCCGAGATGTGGTTCTGCCGTGCAGAGGGTGCTCTGGCTGGCTGGACGGGCATGGGCGCCACGGCACAAGAGGCCTATGAGCGCGGCGTCAAGGAGTCCTTCGCTCAATGGAGTGTAGATGGCGCAGCCTCCTACCTGCAGAGCGAGCGACAGCCCGCTGCCTACACGGACGCTGTCGGTGGCTTCGGTCGCGATATGTCCGCAGTGAGCACCATCACGCCCAAGTGGGACAGCAGTGCTAGCACTGAGGAGCAACTCGAGCGCATCATCACGCAGAAGTGGATCGCCCTCTACCCCAACGGTCAGGAGGCTTGGTCTGAAATCCGCCGCACGGGCTATCCTAAGGTCTTCGACCTGCCCGTCGATACGGGTACGGGCCTGCAGGTGCCTAACCGCATCCCTTACGATCCCAACGAGCAGACGCGTAACGCCGCTGCCTACCGTGCAGGGGTAGCTCTCCTCGGTGGTCCCGATGACTACACGACGCGCCTCTGGTGGCAGAAGAAGTAACCTCTCCCAAGCACAACGATTAAGAATAATGAAGACTAAGAATATCCTAACGCTTGCGCTTGGGCTGCTCTCGCTGGCCTCTTGCAGCAAGTGGACTGACATGGAGATTCAGCACCCGACGAACCTCACCGAGTCCAACCACTCGGAGGAGTACTATCAGGAGCTGCGCAAGTACAAGGAGAGCGATCACCAGATCGCCTTCTCCTACTACAGCGCCTGGACTGGTGTCGGGGTGAACATGCAGAGCTCCCTCATGGGGCTCCCCGACTCCGTCGACCTCGTCTCCCTCTGGGGAGGCTGGCGCAATCCTACCGAGGCGCAGCTGGCTGACCTGCGTGCCGCACAGTCCAAGAAGGGCCTCAAGGCCATGATCTGCTTCCTCGTCCTCGATATGGGTGCTGGCATCACGCCCGACCCCACCGCCGAGGAGAAGAAGGCGCTGGCACAGGGTGAGTCCTGGACGCATAAGTACTGGGGCTGGTCCACGGCCTCGACCGACGCAGGCAAGGCGGCTCGCCGTGCTGCTGTCGTCAAGTATGCCAATGCGATCTGCGACCTCATCGAGAAGTACGGCTACGATGGCTTCGACATCGACGCCGAACCCAACTATTCGCACCCCTTCGGTACGAACTACGAGCTGTGGCGTACCGACGTAGAGAACGGCGTACCTACGCTGATGACGCTCTTCGTCGAGACCCTCGGCAAGCGTATGGGGCCTCTGGCGGAGACCGAGGCTGGACGTAAGCGTATCCTTGCCATTGATGGTGAGCCCGACGCGCTGCCCGCCACGCACGCCAAGTACTTCAACTACTTCATCATCCAGGCCTACAACAACTATCAGTCCACGGATAACCAGCACTTCCGCAACGCCCTCACCAAGTTCAAGGACGTCATGAGCGCAGAGGAGATCTGCAAGAAGAGCATCTTCGTCGTGAACTTTGAGTCGGGTGCTACCAAGGGTGGTGAAGTCGGCGAAGGACAGATCCTAGCCTTCGCCCTGCAGAACCCCGTCGTCGATGGCGTCACCTATCGCAAGGGCGGTGTCGGTGCCTTCCGCGTCGACCTCGAGTACGGCATCAAGACCCCCGACGTCGTCAATGGTATCGACATGTCGCCCGTCAAGGGGCTTTCCTACCCCTGGTGGCGTCGTGCTATCCAGCTGATGAACCCTATTATTAAGTAGCCAAGCACAGCAAGTATGAAGATCAAGTATACGCTGCTGGCCCTTGCAGCTAGCACGGCGCTCCTCGCCTCCTGTCAGGATGCGAAGCTGAGCAGCAAGTCCGATAGAGCCTACATCGCCCAGACGGCCACGCAGGCGGGACGCATCGGCTCGCTCACCCTCGGTGAGGATGGCGCGAGCATCGACCTCAACGTACGTCTCTCCGACGTGCAGACGGCCGACCAGAGCTACACGCTCGAGCTGAGCCAGGAAGCCCTGGACCAGTACAACAAGCGTAATAAGACCAGCTACACGCTGCTGCCCGCAGCGCAGGTGACGATCCCCGGCTCGGAGGTCGTCATCAAGGCGGGCTCCGTCTTCTCGGATCCTCTGACGGTCAAGCTCAAGCCTCTGACCACGGAGCAGAGCAAGAGCGGTAAGAAGTACGCTGTAGCCTTCCGCCTCACGCCTAAGGGTGGCTCGCTGCCCGTCATCGAGGGTGCTGATACCTATGTCTACGGGATCAAGACGGTGACCGTCACGACGGCGCCTATCCTCGGTACCTACAGGGGGCAGTACTACAAGGCTAAGGCTGTGGGCCTGCCCGTCGTAGAGCTCCCTCGCTTCACCGTCGAGATGCGCGTCAATATGAACGGCTTCAGACGCAACAACCAGGCGCTCTTCGGCTCCTTCCACTCCGGCAGCGAGATCTATATGCGCTTCGGGGATGCCAACCCGCCCTACAACTACCTCAACATCAAGTTCGGGGCAGGGGGACAGATCGACCGTACCTTCGATGGCGCACAGCCCAACACCTGGTACCACATCGCCCTCGTCTACGATGGCGCTCAGGCTAGACTCTACGTCAACGGTGCTCTGATCACCACGACGGATAAGCCCGCAGGTCGTGTCTTCACCCTGGCTGAGACGCTGCACATCGCTGGCTCGGGTATGACCTGGTTCGTCAATAGCTGTATGTTCAGCGAGCTGCGTATCTGGAACGTCGTCCGTACGCCCGAGCAGCTCAAGGACAATGAGTACGTCGTCGATCCTTCGACCCCAGGCCTGCTCCACTACTGGCGCATGGACGAAGGTCAGGGCCGCGAGTTCGCCAACTCGGTCAAGGGCATGCCTTCCCTCAAGGTCATGGACGGCTACGACAAGGATCAGACGCCCGTCTGGGTCAGCAACGTCCGCTCCGACGGTCAGGGCACGACGCGTGTCCCCTAGTTTTTTCTTCGCCTAGAGTCCCTCGGCTGGGCTCGCTGAGTTCCCAGCCGAGGCTCTAGACGCTATTAGGTATTGTTACAATGAAGCAAAGCATCATCTATACGCTGGCGCTGATCACCCTAGGGCTGGGTAGCTGCCAGAAGCCCTTCGAGCTGGACTCGCCACTGACGCCCAGCACCGAGCAGTCGAGCTCTAGCTCTTCGCTCGTCTACCTCAAGGCTGCGGACCTGGACTATAGCTCTAAGCGCGAGGTGATCTCCGTAGCACTGCACGGCGATGACCTCTCCGTCTTCGGGGATCAGCAGGTCTATGTCTATCTCTCCAAGCCCGCTACCGAGGACGTCCGCGTCTCGCTGGCTCTGGACCGCTCGGAGGCAGCACTCGAGGCCTTCGTCAAGGGCCTCACTGAGAACCCCGGCTACAAGATCGCCGAAGAAGGCTACGCCAAGCTCGAGAACACCGAGGTCGTCATCCCTAAGGGACAGCTCAAGAGCTCCAAGCCCGTCCTCGTCAAGGCGGGGGCTAAGTACGCCGAGCTCTCCAAGGCTACGTCTGGCTCTGAGTACCGCCTCATCGCCCTGCGCCTAGATAAGGTCGCCGAGGGTGTGGCTGCTGCCAGCAAGGAGCGCGCCCGCCTCTTCCTCCCCGTCGAGAAGGAATACACCAATATCCTGATGGACCAGGCGGCTCCTAAGGGCTCGAAGGTAGGTGTCACTCTCCTCGACTACGAAGTATCCAGCGAATACACGGGCTTCGGTAAGGAAAACCTCTACGACGGTAAGAGTACCTTCTGGTACGCTGCCTTTGGCGACCAGGCTCCTTGGTTCTCCGCTATGCTACAGAGCGGCACGCGCAAGTTCACCGGCGTACGTGTCAGCGTACTGCCGACCTACTTCGCCATCGCTCGCGAATGGACGATCTACACGACCACCGACGGTGAGACGTGGGATGCTCAGGGCGTAGTCGAGGGCTACGAGATCAACGAGAAGGGCGATGTCACCATCCACTTCATATCGCCCATCGTGGCTAAGGGCATCAAGCTCGCAGCTACGCGTCGCGGTCAGAGTGGTTGCGCCGTCAAGGAATTCGAGCTCTACGCCCAGGACTAATCCTCCTGCCTAAGAGCTAAGCAATAAGGAGCGCCCCCTCGCTGCACTACC
>ERZ773067.180-NODE-180-length-41376-cov-29.035333_pt1 | contig 41376 bp, 35 predicted proteins | sample MGYA00580622_ERZ773067 | MGnify/ENA primary metagenome ERZ773067 (study PRJEB29015, sample SAMEA2737998) | human oral metagenome | biome: human oral; feature: human-associated habitat; material: dental | place: China | collected 2113 ...
TACGTTTAACGCTAGGGTCGTTTTGAAATAACTGTAAACAATCGACAAAACTGCTACCGCTAATCATATCGCCGCCGATACCGATGATATATCGCTGCCCGAAACCAGCCCGTGTTAATAGCGACATAGCTTCGTAAGTAAGTGTGCCACTGCGGCTGACAATCGCCGTGTCGCCAGGTGTTGCCAGTGACGCTGGAATGATACCCAGCAGCTGTCTGCCTGATAATAACACGCCGGGGCAGTTCGGGCCGATCAAGACTGAATGGCTGCGGCGCAATTTTTGCTTAATCTCGAGCATATCGTGTACTGGTACGCCCTCGGTGATGCAGATGATAAGCGGGATTTGCGCCTGAATAGCCTCTAAAATAGCGGCTTTGGCGTACGGCGCTGGCACAAAAATCACGGAAATATCAATGGCAAAACGTTTTTTGATATCGCTAATTGTTCGGAAAACTGGTACGCCGTGAACTTCGGAAACAGCTTGATTAGGCGAGTTACCAGCGACGATATGCGTTTTGTAATTAAGCATATTTTGCGCGTGAAACCGGCCGTTTTTGCCAGTGATTCCCTGAATTATGACATTTTTGCCAGTGAAAAGCTGCGGTGTCATGAAATGTCCTCTAGGATTGCTTCTAAACTGTCGAATAGCGGTAGATTGTATTGTGCTAGCAGTTGGCGGGCTTCAGATTCGCGGTTGCCAGATAGGCGAATGGCGAGTTTTGGTAGGTCAGGAATTTGCCGCTGGGCATCGATAATGGCTCGGGCTACCTCATCGCAGCGGACAATGCCGCCAAAAATATTAATGATAATCACGTTGATATTATCGAGAGTAGTAATTTGACGGAAGCAATCGAGGATTTTATCAGAGTTAGCTGTACCGCCGATATCGAGAAAATTAGCTGGCACCAAACCGCTTGCTGTGACTGCATCGACCGTTGCCATGGCGAGTCCAGCGCCGTTGGCGATTGTAGCAACCGCGCCGTCACGATTAAGTATGACGAAATTGTGTTCGGTAGAGTTGTCTTCGAATTGCCAATCCAAGTGGCGAAAAGCGGCAGCATCGTCAACGGTAATTTTAGCATCGCCAGCGATTAACTTACCGTCAGAGGTGAGTACTAGCGGGTTAATCTCTAGTAACAAGCAATCATTGTCAATAAAACAACGATAAGCATTTTCAATAATATCTTGCAGCAAGAACGCTTTGTCAGCAATATCGAGATAATCAGCGAGCTCGTCGGCTAAAGCTTTGAACTCTCTGTTGCTGGTGATATCGCGTCGAAAAAAGGCTGCAGTATCTTGGCTTTCAATTTCGATACCGCCCCCAGTATGGGCAAGCAGTTCAATGGCGGCGGTTTGGCGGTTAATATTTAATGAAAAATAAAATTCGTGGCTAATATTGAGGACCTCTTCGGCTAGCAATTTTGACGGCAAAAATCCCTTGATTTTAAGATTGAACATTTTTCGGGCAACGGATTCTATAGCTGACTGCCGACGGACTATTTGCACGCCGCCAAGTTTGCCGCGCCCGCCTATAGGAACCTGCGATTTCAGAATGATCGGCGCAGCGATAGCTTGCAATTCATTAATAGCGAAAACTTTGCCGCGTGGTATCGGCACTCCACACGCTGACAGTAGATTTTTGGCTTCATATTCTAGCAGGCGCATAGCAAACCCTTCTCGTGTAATATGCTCTTTAAAAAAATATGATATGAGATGACAGTAAGGATAGTTGTTGATTTTTTCACATCGAAAATGTCGATAGAATGTCGATAGAATGTCGATAGAGCGGATTTAACAGAGGTAACTACTTTTTGGAGAATGTCGATAGAATGTCGATAGCAGTACATAGTTATAGATTGTTAGTATTTAAGTTGTATCTACGGTGTCTAGTTTCTCCTTGAGGAAAAATCAAGCCGAATTTTACTAATCGCTCTAGCTCATGACGAGCGCGCCGATCGTCTCCAACGCTATTCATATTGTTAATTTCTCTATATGTGTGGTTTGTTATACTGTTGTGACTATTTTTCAGATAAGTTAAAGCAGTTAATTGTCTTTCGTTCAGATTATGCTTTTTAAATTGTTGTAACCACAGGTGATCTTCACTGTCCATAAATGTTGAGTTGTAAATAGTTATTCTAAAAGAGGATGGTAGATTTTCGAATAAAGGCTCCTTTAGTCCAGCGCTATTCAGAGAGTCTCGAATAGTTTTAATGCCGCGAGCTCGTTGTTCTGTTATATGAAAATCTTTAAGAAAACTCATGAGTGTAGGATTACGCGATACTGATGGCGTTTCGTCAATTCTTTCAATTGGCACTAAACTTCGGCCGGGATTTATGATTTCTATCCTGTCGGCGTATATGTCAATTTGAATACGAGAAGAGTATGTACCGTAGTCGCGATGAGCTATTGCGTTTGCTAAAGCTTCTCGGATAGCGATTTCTGGTATAGATAAATATTCTTGTCGAAGACCTTGAGGGTCGATTAATCCACGTATCGGCAGTTTGGAACGAAGATGATTTGCGGTTGATTTAAATTGACTTATCACATTCCCATTGAATTCTCTATCATCAATAAAAGTTTCATTTGGATCAGATATATTTACTTTGCTGTCTGTTGCATATTGAGTGATTGCTATATTGACAGTTGGAGCTGTGTTTTCTTGTAGGATGTTATTTTTACTAAATGCTAGTAAACCAAAAAGAGTGGGATTGCCTGAATGATTGATAGCGCGTAGTTTTATCAAGATATCAGTAGTTGATAAATCTTGATATATATTGCCGCGAGACTGGCTTATAGCTGACAGATATTCATTGACGACTACCATATCAAAGCAGTTTTCGTAGTGTAATCCGGAAAATTCGATTAATTCTGCTCCGCCTCGTGCGGCCATGGCGAACTGGTTGCGTATTTCGTCGGTTATCTCGACATTTGAAGAACCTATCCTTATATAAGCTCCTTTAGAGGCGCCTCTAGACTTTGAGTAAATCGGGCGTACCTGGGATGGAGCGGGCGAGATGTATGCTGTAACAACATTTCCGACCATTTGAATCTCGGGTACAATCGGGTAATTGAAGGAATTTTGACACAATGATAATAAATCGCGTTGAACTCTATCTAACTGTTCTGTAGTTAATCCGATAGGTTTATTGTCTGGCGTAACACCTAGAGACACTTTTCCGCCATCGGCATTAGCGAAAGCTGATATAGTTTTCCATAGGTCATTAGGTATTTTACCTTCGTTGCATGTTTTATATTCGGTATGCAAGTCTTCAGGCAAGGAATAGTCAAAAAAACCAGTTTGATAAGGCAGCATACTTATATTTTACGCAAATCCATATTCACATGCAAAAAGTTTATTTCCCAGTAAAAAACTTACGAAATTTCAACAGTCCAGTTTGATTGGGTAGCGGCCCTTCGTGGATAATGCTGCGGATGTAGTCGACAGAGACTTTGCGGTTTTTTTGAATAGACCAGCGTTTATGGTAGGCAGTGGGCTTACGAATTATTGAGGCTAATATACCTTTGAAAGCTGGCCAGCCGTTGCCGTGGCGGACGGCGCTGGCGAAAATTAGCCAATATGCCAGGAAAAAGCGCAGGCCAATATACCAAAACAGCCTTCCTGGAACGTTTTTAATGAAAACTAACGGCAGGTTTTTGAAAGTGTTGTAAACAGCCAAGCCAGGAACCTTTTTGCTGCTAGCGCCAACCTTGTGATAAGCGATGGCTTTGGGCGTAAAGCGGACCTTCCAGCCAGCTAGTTGGGCGCGAAAACTGAGGTCGACATCTTCGTAATACATGAAAAAGTCTTCGTCGAACATATCGATATCGTCAAATATTGCCGCGCGATAAATCGCTCCGCCGCCAGTCGCGCCAAAAACCTCGCCAGGTTTACTCGGCGCATTTTCAACAGGCTCGTCGCGGTTTCGTGGACCAGGCAGACCCCAGGTGGTATAAAAGTCGCCAGTTGTATCAAGCGTTTTGCCGTCGCGCCGTTGTAAAATACCAGTTGCAATACCGCATTTTGGCTGGCTTGACAGTTCGCCGACGAGTGCTTGGCACCATTTTTTGTCAGCAATAGCATCAGGATTGAGCACGCCAATATATTTAAAACCTTGTTCACGTGCATAAACCAGTCCGGTATTAATACCGCCGGCGAATCCCAGATTCTTATTGTTAGCGATAATGGTACAATCTACGGATGGATGTTCTGTCTGATACTGTTCGAAACGCATGACAGAGTCGTCGTGAGAATGATTATCGACGACTATGATAGTCGGTTTGAGTGTCTGTCGGGCCAGCGAGCTAATGCATTCGAGCGCATCGTCGGCGCCGTTCCAGTTGAGGACGATGATAGCGAGATTGTTTTTTGTCACAATCTTATTATATAATGGCTGAAGAGACTATGAAAGTAGCGAGTGTATGGAATAGACGTAATAAAATATTGTTACGCGAGCTGGTCGTAACGGATTTTAAATTACGCTATCAAGGATCAGTATTAGGTTATTTGTGGTCAATCTTAAAACCAATATTTTTATTTATTATTCTATATATAGTATTTGATAAATTCTTACGTCTAGGCAGAGATATTGAACATTTTCCAGTGTATTTATTAGTTGGTATTGTATTATGGAATTTCTTTACCGAGGCAACTGTGCAAGGATTACAATCAATAGTTTCGCGGGGCGACTTAATTCGCAAGATTAATTTCCCGAAATTTATTATTGTTGTATCCGGCACTATTTCTGCATTTATCAACCTTATAATCAATACAATTGTTATTTTGGTGTTTTGCATAATCAACAGCGTGTCTATATCTGCAGAGGCATTACTTATAATTCCTCTGATAGTTGAATTATATGTTTTTTCATTGGCGGTAGCATTTTTTCTAGCAACGCTTAACGTTAAATACCGAGACATCGGTTATCTATGGGAAATATTCTTGCAGGCGGCATTCTATGCTACTCCGGTAATATATCCGTTGCAAATGGTTGTAAAACAGATGCCATGGGCTGCCTCATGGCTAATGCTTAATCCGGTTGCTCAAGTAGTCCAAGATGTTCGTAAGGTATTAGTGACGCAACAAACACTTCAGCTGTATGATTTGGTGTCGTTTCCGGTGATGTTGACACCGTTTGTTGCAGTTATAATCGTAATATTGCTAGCGGTTTTTTATTTTCGATCTAACCAGCGGTACTTCGCGGAGAGTGTTTGATGTCTAAGGCAATTGTCGAGATTAGCAAACTAACGAAATCTTTCAAAATTCCGCTTGAAGCTAGTTCGGGTGTTAAACAACAGTTGATAAATATATTAAAAGGTCGCAAAGGCTATCGTGTGTTTACGCCGTTAAAAGATATAAGTTTTACTATAAACGAAGGAGACTTTTTCGGTATAGTTGGTCGCAATGGTTCAGGAAAGAGCACACTGTTGAAAACGATCGCTGGTATTTATACGCCAAATAGCGGTAACGTTAAAGTGCACGGTTCGCTAGTGCCGTTTATTGAGCTCGGCGTAGGATTTAATCCAGAGTTAACTGGCCGCGAAAACATCTTTCTTAATGGTGCACTGCTAGGGTTTAGCCATGAAGAAATGGAATCTATGTATAGCGCGATTGTTGAGTTTGCAGAATTAGAAGACTTTATGGAAGAACGGCTTAAGAATTATTCAAGCGGTATGCAGGTCCGTTTAGCCTTTTCAATTGCAATCCGCGCTCATGCTGATATTTTGTTGCTTGATGAAGTGCTTGCGGTTGGCGATGAGGCTTTTCAAAAGAAGTGCTATTCGTACTTTGATAAGCTTAAGCGTGAAAAACGTACTGTAATTTTAGTAACTCACGATATGGCAGCAGTCGAGCGGTTTTGTACAAAAGCAGTATTTATTGAAGACGGCCACGTTAAAATGATTGGTAAACCGTATCGTATTGCGGCGGCATATAGCCGTAGTAATAGCCAGAATTATGACCGGACGACTGGATTAAACAGCGATAACGAAGGGACGGTACCGTTCAAAATAGTGTTGCGTGGTACTGATGGTAAAGAAAAGACAATGTATGATTTCGAAGAAACTATGACGGTAGATTTATCATGGCAGCAAAAGGGTGTTAAACATGTAGGCGTTGCAATTTTTCGTGAAAATGGCGAGTATGTTTACGGACCGAATACTTACCAAGAAAAAACTAGCGCTATCAAAGATCAAACAGCTCGCTACACTGTAAAGTTAAATCTTAATGAAGGCAGGTATTTTATCAAGGCGGGTTTGATGGGGGCTAATGATACAAAGGTGATTGCTTTTATCGAGGAAGGACCGTTTTTTTCAGTCCAACGCGATTATGGACATGGCCGCTGGGGTGGTGTGACGAAGCTAGATCACACATGGAAATAAAATATGCTGCAACGCTTGAAAAATATGATAAAACACAATAGAGCACTTTACTCTTTCTTGCTGTTATTGATTTCGCCATATCGCAACTATCTTGATTCGCGTCAGCGCAGGTTATATGAGTCATGGCAGTGCAGATATGAAGATAAGCCTATAAATTATAAATTACGCAGACAGCCGCTAGTGTCGATTATTGTACCGACTTACAATACTCCAACTAAATACTTGAGGGAAATGGTTCAGTCGGTTGAATCTCAATCATACGATAATTGGGAGCTGATTATTGTTGATGATGCGTCGCCTGATACAGGCTTGAAACAAGAAATCAGCGCTATAGCAAAGACTAATGCAAAGATAAAGCCTTTTTTTCTTAAGGCCAATCGCCATATTGCCGGGGCGACAAATTACGGTATCCATAAAGCTAGCGGGGAATACGTGGCGCTACTTGATCATGACGATGTGCTGCACCCAGACGCTTTATTGCGAATTGTCGAAAAGATAAATAATTTGCCAGATGTAAAATTTATATATACTGACGAGATTAAGCTTGATGAACGCGGACGACAATATCAACCATTTTTCAAACCTGATTGGAATGATGATTTCTTGCGCTCGGTCAACTATATTACGCACTTTGCTGTCATACAGCGGAAACTTTTGTTGGAGTTGGAAGGTGAAGATGGTAACTACAACGGAGCTCAAGATTGGGAGCTTTTTTTGCACATAACAAGAATGCTGCAGCCGCAGCAGATTGCGCATGTTTCGCAAATACTTTACTATTGGCGTGTCCATAAAAATTCTACTGCACAAGGGTTGGACGCAAAACCTTATGTTATTGATGCTCAGAAGAGGGCTTTAAATGACGATATCAAGTGTCGTCAAGTTCAAGCTCAAGTTATGCGCGATTCAACATATGGTGCTCAGTGGCGGCTAAAATATTCTACGCCGCAACATCTTACCATAAAAAATGTATTATTTAGCGAATCAACCACTGTCGGCGACGTCATTCGCGATGAAGCTGCTGATATAATAGTATTCTCAGAGACTGTAATTAAAGATATTGATAAGTATAGCGATATGGGCGATGTGATGCGACTTGATATCGGTGCAGTTGTTCCGCCTGTAGCTGACGAGAATCGAGTTATAGAAAACCTTACGTCAATCTTAGATAAAAAAATAGTAGAATGCATACAGACGCTAAGCCAGCGATCCTTTACGAAACACATTTATCTAACCGCTAGATACAATCTAGGCGCGATAGATCTTCCCGTACTGTTTGTTGAACGGAATAAGTTGGCTTCGATTGATGGATTAACAAGAATAACTAGCCGATTGCTGACTAAAGCTCTTTGCGATAAAGGTCTAAAAACGTTATATAATCCATATATGACGGCTAAGGAGGAACAATAATGATACGTAAAGTTAATAATCTTGTAAAGAAAAGTGTTGTAATAATCAAAGACGATGGTGCTGTCCGCTTTGTAAAACGCGCAGCAAAGTATGCATATTATAAGAAATTTCCTGATAAAAAACAGCAAGTATATAAAGATATTTTATTTATTAACGGCTGCACTTTGCCGCATCCAGAGCGCTACCGAGTTGCTCACCAGATGGAGCAACTAATGTCGCAGGGGTTAACTGTTGAAAGCGTTTTTTATGATAGATTATCGCTTGATCAATTGAAGTATTATCGCGGATTTGTATTCTTCCGCTGCCCAATAACTGATACGATTCGCGAGTTTATCAAGCAGGCGCATTATTTTAATAAAACCTGTTTTTTTGATGTCGATGATTTGGTAATTGACCAGAAATATACTGATTCAATTAAATATGTTCAACAGATGAGTGTCGATGATAAGCAGCTCTACGACGACGGTGTTAATCGAATGCGCGAAACGCTGGAGTTGTGCGATCATGTTGTTACCACGACCGCTCAACTGCAAGAGGAGCTACAGCATTACACGAAGGGTGAAGTGCTGATTAACCGCAACGTTGCATCTGATGAAATGATTAAACTATCTAATTTAGCACTAGAGGCGGTTAGCAAAGATAATAACAAAATTATTATCGGATATTTCAGTGGTAGCATTACCCATAATGAAGATTTTGATCTTGTTATTCCTAGTCTTATTAAAATATTCGAAAAGTATCCGCAAGTTTACCTTAAGATTGCTGGCATTCTGGATGTTCCAGACGCCCTTGATCCGTATAAAGAGCGTCTTATTACGTCAGGATTTGTTGATTGGCGAGAATTGCCAGCTGTTATGGCGGAGTGCGATATTGTTTTGGCGCCGCTGGTTGATACGATTTTTAACCGCGCAAAATCTGAGAATAAATGGGTTGAGGCGGCTCTTGTAAAGATTCCAACCATAGCCAGCAATATTGGCGCTTTTGCAGAGAAAATTCAGAATAACGAAACAGGTATACTAGTAAACAATACTGACGTAGAGTGGTTTAAAGCGCTTGACTTGCTAGTATCAGACTCGGTTTTGCGCGGTAAACTTGCAGATAAAGCTCACGAGGAGATAATTCATAACTATTCGACGGTGTACACTGGCTATAGCCTAGCTTCGTTTATTAGAAAGCATTTGGCACGAAATATCGGTTTCATTCTGCCGTCAACCGATATTTCAGGGGGAGTAATTGTTGCCTTAAAACATGCTGATGTGCTAAGAAGACATGGCTGGGATGTGACCCTAATTGATGCAGTCAGTAAGCACGCTCTAAAAATCGCTAAGAAAACCTATAACTATAGATATGAGTTGCCTGGATTTAATGTCGTTGCTATGCACAAAACTAAAATGAAAGCGTTTTTCGACACGCAGGTTGCAACGTTGTGGTCAACTGTTGAGCTAGTTAAGAAGCAGCCTAATGTTCGTAATCGGCTTTATTTTGTGCAAAACTTTGAAACGGATTTTTATATACCAGGCACTGGTGAACCGCGCTTTTTAGCGAACGCTTCTTACTGCGATCAATCTGGTATACGGTATATTACGATGTCATTATGGTGTCAGAAGTGGTTAAAAGATGTCTTTCATAAAGAATCCGAGTATGTCTCAAATGGAATTGATCTTGAATTGTACCCATACCGCGAACGGGATTTTACGGGCAAAATAAAGATACTTATTGAAGGCGACAGTAAAAGTGAGTATAAAAATACTGACGAAGCTTTTCGTATCGTTGAGAGGCTTGACCCTGATAAATTTGAGATTTCGTATTTATCATACCGCAAGGAACCAAAAGATTGGTACCGAGTCGATAGATTTTATAATCGTATTGCTCCAGAAAAAGTTGGAGAAGTGTACGCAAATTGCGATATTTTGATTAAAACTAGTATTGTTGAGAGCTTCTCATATCCGCCGCTTGAAATGATGGCGACTGGCGGCGTATCTGTTGTGGTACCAAACGGCGGCAATGTTGAATATCTAAAAGATGGTTATAACTGTCTATTTTATCGCCAAGGTGATATCGATGCAGGCGTTGCAGCTGTTGAAAAGTTACTAAACGATAAAAAACTGCGCGATAAACTCATTAAAAATGGTCAAAAAACCGCTCAAGCTTATCAGTGGAGTAAGCTCGAGCAACGGATTGTTGATATATACAAATAGAGATTTTATTTTTCAACAAGCTTTATTCTAACAGCTTCAATGTGTGATCCTGGTTTATCGCCGGCGATCTCACCGTTCTTTTTCCACTCTTGCCAACCGATCCATGATAGGTGAGTTTGGTAGTAAATATCATATTTCTTGGCGTCGGTTTCACCGAGGGATAGTTTTATGCCATTGAGCGCTTTTGTTTGGCCGGTAGTGCCGCAGATTTGTTGTTCGGTCACAGGCATATCTGCCGACCAAGGGTCGTTAGCCGATTTTGATGAGCAGCGGATGGCGATGGTCGATCCGTCGCGTTGTGATATGGCTTTGGCAATGCGTAGTGCTTCAACGGCGAACGATCGCCCCGTTGTACCAGACATGACGCCCTGAGAGACGTTCGGCATCCAGCCAACATAGCTGATGTGGGTTGAATAGTTGAGATCATACAAATCTGGGACAGGCGTATTGGCTGGATTATAGAATGCACCGCTAGGTAGGGTGATTGAATTTTTTGGCGCTATACGAATCTGGATGGCCTCAAGCTGTCTGGTTGCACCAGTTGATCCGGCTGGCTCGCCATTTTTTGCCCAGCCCATCCAGCCGACATACTGCGAATAAGCACGATACCAGATATCGTATGATTTTGCAAGGTCGCTAGTGAGCATAAAACGAATTGCTTCGACTGATTTGAATTGACCAGTAGTGCCTGATATTTCGTTTGCGTTTTTCCACTCTTGCCAGCCAACCCATGAGACGTGGGACGAATAGCGAAGGTCGCCAGAAATACCAGTTTTATTAACGAGGGAGGCTTTGACGGCTTCAACCCGACGGCTTTGGCCGGTAGTGCCGCTAATCATTTCATCAGTGACTGCTGGTTGCCAGCCAACCATGCCAACGTGCGAGCTAATTGAGACTGCTAGCGGTGAAGAATCTCCCTTTGTATTGACGTTTTTGAAGGCTTGGCCTGAACCTTCCGGAGCGCTAGATCCTTTGTGAACAAGCCGGATTTCTAAGGCCTCTATATTATTTCCAGGTCCGCCCGTTATGCCGGCTGGCTCGCCATTTTTTGCCCAACCCATCCAGCCGACATAGCTGACATGCGCACGGTAGTATAAGTCATATTTTGCAGCAAGCGATCCAGTTGGTTGAATTTTGACTGCTTGAATAGGCCGGTTGAGATCGGTTGTGCCAGATTGCATACCTCCATAAACAGTTGGCTGCCAGCCACGTTCGTCGCTATACGACGAATAGGTAACTTCACCGTCAATAGTGAAGGCTTGCATGGATTTGCTCTGGCCAGTAAAGCCAGTAATACCGCGATTGTGTACTAGTCCGGTCCAGCCATAGTAGCTAATATGCGATTTAAAACTAATGATTGGGCGGCTGTACTGGGTCGATCCAAACCAGTCGTTCCAAACGCGCCAAAAGTTACGATTACCATAAGCGCTGCAACGGTCGCCTAGTCCGTACATATTATTAAGAGCGGCCTGATTTGGCTGATACGGGGTGTAAGTATATAGTGCAGCTGTTGCTTTGCTGGCAATATATACGTCTCCAGCGCCGCAGCCACGCTGCACTACATTCCACAAAATTGAGTTAGTAGCGAACGGTTTTTTATAAGTCCACCAAGGTTTATCCATATTATCGAGATACCAGCGCATTAATTGGGCTCCAGATTCGACTTGCATTGAGAAGCCGGCATAATTGCGGTCGCAATTTGCACTGCCGCCAGGTCCGCTATCTGGGCAATGCGAGCCCATGGCGTAAGTATATTGACTCTGCAACGGCCAATTATCTGCGGTGAGCGGGCCGGCCGATTCAGTAGCGATTTTAACTAGGATAACTTTCGGGCTTAAATTATTACGCTTTGCTGCATCGTAGATTATTTGCGCCGCACTGACAGCCCCTGCTGGTATTGAACCGCTAAAGTTATTGGCAGGAATGTAGTTGCCTGGCGAGTATTTAGGAACTTCATAGTAATCTTTTAGACAGACATAAGGCGGACCTGCCCAGCCCCGCAAAGCGGCATATTGTGCGCGTGTAATATCACCTCTACCTTTTTCAATAGCGCGCCCAGTTCCGTATGTGTCGCAATTTGGGTTAACACTATTGAGAAATGCTTGGATATCAGCAACTGTCATGTCATCAGAATTAGTGAACACAAAGTCGTCAACGATGTTTCCAGCGCGCCAATCGCTAGCGGTGACGGCACTCGATTGATTAGCAAAAAACACTAAACTAAAAACACCAATTGCAGCAACGGCAATGGCAGAGATAAATATTCTCGTTTTCACCATTAAATCTCCTTTGTTAAAGTTTTAGTTATAGGCTTGCCATTGAGTGGAGTTACCGATAATGAAATAGTCCATTGGCCGCCGCCGACTGAAGATACGGGTACTGAAAATCCAGCACAGGTAGAGTATTCTGGCTGGTATATAATATCAGCATTCTGCGCAACCTTTTTTCCATTAGCGGCTACAGTTAGAGAGCATTTGCCTTGCGAATAACCCTGTTCTTTTAATTTTACGATAATTGTAACGCTGTCTCCATCTCTGTTGGCTGAAAGCTCGATTGATGAATTATTTTTTGGCACTGGAGCGGGTTTACTTTCTTCAACAGACTTTTTTTCGTCATCTTTTGTGGCGTTAAGGAATGATTCTTTAGTATCCTGATTGGCTTTTTCTTCAGATTTTTTTTCTTGCGGCGTTGGCTCTTTGCTAATATTTGGTACAGTTTCTTTTGGAAAAATTGAGATAACGCCAATCTTATCAAGTGCAAAGACACTCCCGCAAATCGCGACAGCTACAGCAAGGGTAGCTACTAGGATTTGCTTTTTTGAAAGTTTTTTATTTGTAATTCTCATATTTACATTATTTTAACACAAGCAAGCATAAGTGCAAAGATTGGATCGAGTTTATTTATAAGTCCACACCGTCTCAAAAACATAAAAACTAAGTATTAGAGCTAATCCAAAAAACATAATAAGATTAAACACTTTTTCATTCTTAGTCCTTACATTAATATACTTCTGCAGCCACAACCCTACCGGCACTAACATAACTGCCGTTGCTGTAAAATATCTACCCTGAACACCATCCGCATAATACGCTCCCTCGCCAAACCTAAATGGCAATAAGGCCCACGCTGTATACATAGCATACGACACTGCGCAAACAAACAACCCAATTGTCGCCAAATTATACACTGCCAATTTACCAGTCTGCTCTCCTAATAACTCCTGGTCTTTCTTGTTGTAATGAAGGAGAGAGAGGGAGAGGAGGGAAAAGAGCGGTATCAGCACAAACAAAGGCAGGTGGTATTTAAAGGATGAAAATTCACCAACACTACCGCGTAATACAGTATCTGTATACCCGATAGTTGGACTGATGTATGTATTAAACAATATGGTAATAAACTTAAGAGGGTTGCTATGTAGAGGGTTGTGAGCTGCTCCGGTGGTGAGTAGAGGCTGACCATATATTTTTTGCCAAATTAGTATGCTAATAATCGCGGCAACACCAGTTACTGCTAATATAGCCCACTTCTGAATATTAAATGGCAGACGTTCGTTTTTGTTGGGTGAGAATAGACGCTTTGGTAAAAACAGAAGAGGAAATAGCAGTAAGGCATTTACAGATTTGGTTAGAGTAAGGAATACTCCTATACAGATAAGAGCGACTGTTTGTTTATGTGATAACTTATCCTTTTGGGTGAATAGGTTCAAGGTAAAAGCAGTAATTGTAAAGACTGCCACATTTGTCATGCAGTCGCTGGATAGCGACGCCGCCATGTGAATCATTAGCGGAATAAGTCCAATTGCTGTAAAAGCCCACTTGCCGATGCGCACCCACTTGATAATGAGATAGACAGCAATTGAATAGAAAAGTACGTTAGCAAGACGCCCAAATAAGATAGTTAGACCAGTAGATCCATTAAATAAACTTGCTATACCGATGCCGATTGTTTGCGGCAGGTGCATAATTGGTGGGTAGCCAGAGGCGCTGCTGCACTTATGAACGTCCATTATGTTTCGATCTATAGGTTTAGAATAATCAGCGGAAAAGTTACCTTCGTAAACTGCTTCAGCTCTTTTGATAACATCTTTCGGCAATGTACAGGGTGAGTTAGATTCTACGCGACCTTGAGATATTCCGTAGGCGCGCATATAGTGCATGTTCTCGTCACTAACAGATAACTGAGGGACTAGTATTGCCGACAACACCCCAAAAAATAAAGACAAAGATATAAAAACATTTTCAGGCTTTTTAATAAACGACAGAAAGTGAGACCAAGATTTTTTCATAACTGTTTTTATTCTAGCATATTGTCATGATTAGGATAGCTACTTAAATTTCCACACCGTCTCAAAAACATAAAAACTAAGTATTAGAGCTAATCCAAAAAACATAATAAGATTAAACACTTTTTCATTCTTAGTCCTTACATTAATATACTTCTGCAGCCACAACCCTACCGGCACTAACATAACTGCCGTTGCTGTAAAATATCTACCCTGAACACCATCCGCATAATACGCTCCCTCGCCAAACCTAAATGGCAATAAGGCCCACGCTGTATACATAGCATACGACACTGCGCAAACAAACAACCCAATTGTCGCCAAATTATACACTGCCAATTTACCAGTCTGCTCTCCTAATAACTCCTGGTCTTTCTTGTTGTAATGAAGGAGAGAGAGGGAGAGGAGGGAAAATGATGGTAGTAATATAAAAAGCGGCAGCCCATATTTAAAAGCAGAAAATGCGCCAATCACGCCCCTCAGGATATCGTCGGATACGGGCAGGTTTGGGTTTAGGTAAGTATTAAATAATATCTGGATAAATTTGAGCGGATTGCTATGAAGCGGATTATGCGGTGCGCCAGTGGTGAGTAAGGGTTGTGTGTATACATGAAGCCACGCTATTAAACAAAGGCCTGCTAATATTGCTGCTGCTGAGAGAACCAACCATTTTTGCGAAATAAAAGATATTTTTGATTTTTTATCTGGAATGAAGAGGCGCTTTGGCAAGAAAATGACTGGTGATAATAAGAGTATTGTTACCGACTTTGAGAGAATTAACAAGCAGGCTACAGCAATAATAAGCAACTGCTGTTGTCGAGTTAATGGGCTTTTTTGGCTAAAGAGATTTAATGTAGCAGCAATAGCGGTAAAAATTGCGATATTTGTCACACTATCTCCGGAAAGAGACGCTGCCAAATGTATCATTAGCGGAAATAGGCCGGTTGCTACGAATGTCCATTTGCCAACGCGTACCCATTTTATAATGAAGTAAAGAGTAAATGAGTAAAATATTAGATTAGCTAATCTTCCGAACATGATGGTTACTCCGAGTGAACCATGTATGAGATTTGCCAAAATGATACCAATTGTCTGCGGTAGATGCATAATTGGAGGATAGCCAGTTGCGCTGCTGCATTTCCCTGTCTCTGTATCGCTACGATTTATAGTTTTCTTATAACTAGTTACGAAATTATTTACATCTGCTTCTTTTGCTTTTAATACCACTTCTTTAGGTAAAGTACAGGCAACTCCTGATTCAATTTTTCCTTGGGACAATCCATAGGCCCGCATATAATGTACGCCTTCGTCATTGACTGACAGCAGAGGTACGGTGGCTGCCGACAACACCCCAAAAAATAAAGACAAAGATATAAAGATGTTTTCAGGCTTTTTAATAAACGATAGAAAGTGAGACCAATATTTTTTCATATACTAAGCAAATTATAAAGTAGAGTAGTTTATTGAGCAAACTTGCTATACTAATGATATGCAATCGCAGAAAAAGGACTACATATGGAACTCATTAGGTTCATTGCTACAGAGTGCAATCTCACCAGTATTATTGATTGTTATTACGCGGTTGAATGGCATCGAGGATTCTGGGTTATTTTCGTTTGCTCTGTCGCTTTCGGTGGTGTTTTGGGCGATATCTTTATGGGGTGGCCGGACTTATCAGGCGTCTGATGTCAAGCGGGAGTTTTGCAGCGGCGGTTATGTCGCTGTGCGTTTCGTTGCATCGCTTATTGTGGCAGTTTCTGCAGTGGTGTTTTGTGTATTGAATGGATATAACGCTACGAAAACAGGCTTAATTATGATTTTGGTAGCCTTTAAAATTTTAGAATCAATTGCCGATTCGTTGTATGGTATTTTGCAAATCCATCGTAAATTGTATATCGCTGGCATCTCGCTAACCATGAAAGCGATTCTTGGTTTTGGAGTATTTATAGTGGTTGATATTGTAACTAAAAATGTCATGTATGGCACATTGGCGATATTGCTAGTCAATGCGCTCATTATCCTTCTGTACGATGTGTTATGGGTACGACGTGTTGAGGTTATTGTTATGAATAAAAAGTTCATCAAAGAATACGCCAGTCAGGCTGTCGTAATCATGAAACGTACTTCAGCGGTATTTGTTGTGGTGTTTCTGACGATGTTTTCACTCAATATCCCGCGGTATTTTTTGGACAAGTCCCATCCTGATCAAATTGGTTATTTTGGCATTATGGCAATGCCAATTACGCTCCTTGGACTCTTCATATCGTTTATTATTCAGCCGAATGTCGTTAATTTGTCTGAACTATTAGCAAAAGGAAAATTGAAGAAGTTCGCGAGAATTGTTGGTAAGATTAATCAAATAACTTTTGGGATGGGCGTACTTTCAGTTGTCCTGAGCTATTTGATTGGTGTTTGGATGCTTAACGTTATTTTTGGTATCAATATCAATAATTTCCGCCTTGATTTGACAATTATGGTTATTGGCGCGGCGGCGAACGCTTTTGTGTCGATTTATGTTAATTTGCTGATAATTATGCGTCGGTTTAAGGGGCAATTTTACATACTGCTACTTACGGATATTTTGGCAGTAGTGATGTCTATGTGCCTGATTGAGCAGTTGGCGATGTTGGGTAGTGTGCTAGTTTTCATGATAATTAGCTTTTTGCAAGTAGCACTTCTGCTGTTTATCTACAAGCGGTCGCTAAAAGATGCTATAATAACTGACAAAAGCAAAGGGGAATTATGAGTAAGAAATATGTAATTTTGGGAGCAAACGGACAATTGGGCAAGGCGCTGCGTGCCATGTTTCCAGACGCCAAGTCACTGCCGCGGGAAGAGCTGGATATAGCTGATGAAGCGCAAGTAAACATGTTTGATTGGTCAAAATACGATGTTATCATAAATGCAGCAGCCTTGGTTAACGCTGATGGTTCTGAGACGGAAGAACTGCGCGCCAAGACGTGGCTGGCCAATGCCTATGGTCCACGTAATCTTGCTAAGATCGCCATTGAGAAGAATAAGACTCTTGTCCACTATTCATCAGATTATGTCTGGGATGGTCGAGAGAAGAACCATCAAGACGATGAAGTAGCTGCACCTCTGTTGGTTTATGGAGAAAGTAAGGCCGCTGGTGATTTGGTGGTTAGTTTGGTGCCAAAACATTATATCATGCGGGTATCTTGGGTTGTTGGCGACGGTCACAATATGCCAAAAACCATGAAAAATTTGGCAGATATGCGTATCAATCCAAAAGTTGTTAATGATCAATTTGGTCGGCTAACGTTTGCGTCAGAGATTGCTCGAGCTACTAAATACTTCTTAGATAATAAAGTTGCATATGGACTATATAACGTAACCAACGAAGGTCCAGTGAAGTCGTGGTACGAAATTGCCGCTGACGTGTTTGAATATGCCGGATATGATCGCAGTCGCGTACAGCCGATTTCTACCGAGGAGTATGCCGCTAGTAAACCAGGCTTTGCGCCACGGCCGCTCAACAGCGATATGGATTTGTCGAAGTTACGCCAAACGGGTTTTGTGCCAAGCGATTACACCGAAATGCTGAAAGAGTATGTTAAGCAATTGTCAACGAACAAGTAGGATTTATTATGAACAAAGGAATTTTAAACGTTTTATATCAGAGTGACGACAACTATGCAGTAGTCAGTGCAATTTCTATTGTGTCACTCCTAGAGAACAATAAGCACCTGAAACAGATCAATATTTTCTATCTTGGACATCAACTCAAAAAAGATAGTATCAATAAATTCAACAAAATGGTTGGAAATTATAAGAACGCGACAATTACTTTCGTTGACGTGTCAAGTTATCCTGACGAATTGAAAGAGATTGGTGTTAAGGCTTGGAAGGGATTATATATCACATGGTATAAGATGCTGGCGTTTGCCAAGCTTGATATTAAAACGGACCGAATTTTGTACATTAACCCGCACACGGTGATTAGCGGTGCGCTTGATGGTCTTTTGGAGCTTGATTTTGAGGATAATGTAATGGCGCTGTCATACGATGCCACCATGGTGAACGCGCACAAGGATGTCATTGGCTTGAAGCCAACCGACGGTTACTTTAACTGTGGAGTCATGCTTATCAATCACAAAAAATGGATGAAAGATAAGATTGATGCTAAGATGCGCGAGCATTTACGGCACAACCATTACGAGGTGGCTGACCAAGATTTATGCAACGTGTTTTTCAAAGGCAAGATCAAGAAGATTGGCGTGGAATATAATTTCTCGACCGTTTTCTATGGGTATGATATTAAAAAATACATTAAAGCCAACGGTTTCTTGCCTGAAAGTTTTTACAGTTATAATGAGATTATGGAGAGTTACTATGCGCCGAAGATTATTCATTCGCAATTTGGCGTGAACGGTCGGCCGTGGCAGCGGGGTAATGATAATCCAGTTGGTTTTTTGTGGCGTAAATATTTGAAACTAACGCCCTGGAAAAACGCTAAAATGCCAGTAGCGAAGAAGGATATAAACTGGCGACTATATGACTTATTACCACAATCAATAATCGTTAAACTGTACGCCTGGGCGGTTAATCGCAAATTTGCAAAGACAAAATAGAGTGATAGGATAAACATTAAAACCGCGACAAGAAACTATGAATGCGTGATGTCACGCGAAGTTTTGCTGCTCGTGCGGCTTTTTTCCAGCCAATCTCATTAAACCTATCGGAAAAATTATCGTAGACTTCGTTCTCTTCCTTGAATCGGATACCATTTTTACCTTTTTCCTTACTGGATAACGACTCGGCAAAACGGCGGTATTGAAAAGTTTCTGTTGTGTCAAAATAAAGCGAAGCGCCATCAATAATCATGGTTAATTCGACGATGACGTCTTCAAGGATTTTATACTTTGTATCAAATGAGTATTGTTTGAGAGTATCGGTTTTCCAAGTGATGGATGGAAAATAAAGCCAATTTCCACAGCAAAGCGACGCAGCAAGTTTTTCGCCAGACAGTATACTAGATTTTTTAGGCTGCAGTATTCTTTTCACTTTATCGACAAGCGGTAGATATACGTTACTTTTGTCGTCGATTATCTGTACGCGAGGCTGATAAAAATCTGCTTCACCAATGTTTTTTAGCGCAGTATCAACGTAGCTAGGTAATAGTTTATCGTCGCAGCCGACGATCATACAATACGGTGCGCTTGCGTGTTGAATAGCGTAATTAAAGTTGGCGGTGATACCAATATTTTTACGGTGTCTGATATACGTGATGCGTTTATCGTTTAACTTTTTGTAATGATTGTAGGCAGTTTTATCTGGATAATGATCGTCAAGAATAGTTAAATGCCAGGCTTTGCTGGTTTGTGCTAGCACTGAATCGACGGTTTGCTTCAGTAGTGAAAACTCACCCCAGTACGGTACGATAATATCAATACTATTTTTCATTCGACAGCCTGATTGATAATTCTTGATGCAAATCGCGCAGTCTTCGCTCGTTTTGGTCGATACGCTGGCGCTGGTTGTTGGCGATGTAGAATAGCAAAATAATCGCTGTAGTTTGCAAAATATCAAATAAGCTTAACTCTGACGAATCCAGCGGCGGATGGCCAATCGAAATATTATACAGAGGAAATGACCCAATCAGTACAACCATGATAACCATCCAGATAATTAATTGATGGCGAAAGCGCGTTACACTAACTTTGCGCAGTTTGTACTGAGTAATGATATTGATCAATGCTGCTAAAATAATCGGCACATTGAGTAGTACGAGGATAAGATATCTCATTCGAATAACTCCGTTAAGCGTTGCTTAAATAGTCGTTTGACGATATTGATGGCATTCCAGTTGTTTTGGCCTTTGGCGCGGGAATAGTCGGTGTAAATTGCCTTGATTGGATATTCACCGATTACCATGCCTGCCTGTTTGGCACGCCAGATCATCTCTGAGCAAAATTCGTAACCAGTCGATTTCCAGTCGAGGTTATCAATTGCCCTTCGCGAGTAAACTCGCAGACCGGACTGTGAATCAGTAACGTTGATGCCAAACAGGGCATAGGTGATGAAGCTGAGACCCTTATTTCCCAGAACCTTCGTCTTAGACATACCTTCGCTATTGATGAGTCGGCTACCGATAAGTAAATCAGTGTTAGAGTTGTCGCTCTGCCGAATACCTGCCAAAACATCTTCTGGATCGTGCTGGCCATCAGCATCCATGGTGGCGGCAATATCATAGCCGTGTTGTCGCGCGTATGCAAGCCCAGTTAGCGTTGCGCCGCCAGCTCCAGAATTCAAGATATGATCAATGACAATTGCGCCGCCTTTTCGAGCTTGTTCGAGCGTATTGTCTTTTGATCCGTCGTTGATGAGAACTATATCAATCGAGTAGTCTTTTTTGGCTTTTGAGAAAACTTTTTTGGCTTTTTTAATAACATCTTTGATGACACTAGATTCGTTGTAGGCGGGTATGATGACACAAACTTTTTTCATCGGTAATTACAATACGTTCAAGTATTCTCCGTAGCCTGATTTCTTGAGCGTGGCAGCAATCTCGTCAAGTTGCTGGCGGTTGATCCAGTCATTTTGAAAAGCAGTTTTTTCTGGACTGCCGACAATTTGGCCGGTACGCGTTTGGACGACACGAACAAAATCTTCGGCGTCAGTTAGGCTGCTGATAGTACCAGTATCTAGCCAAACATCACCGTTGTCGAGTGTCTGAACTTTGAGTTTGCCGCGGCGTAAATATTCGGCGTTAATTGAGGTAATTTCTAGCTCGCCGCGGGCGCTTGGCTGAACCTTTTTAGCGATCTCGATAACATCATTGTCATAAAAATATATGCCGACAACTGCGAAATTAGATTTTGGCTGGACAGGTTTTTCTTCGATAGAGACTGCTTGATTTTGATCATCGAATTCGACAACGCCGTAACGCTCTGGGTCAGATACTTTATAAGCGAAAACAATGCCGCCATCTGGGTCGGTGCAAGCACGTAGCGAATCATCAAGAGCTGCACCATAAAAAATGTTATCACCTAGCACTAACGCTACTTTGTCGTCGCCAATAAATTCTTCACCAATGATAAAAGCCTGGGCTAGGCCTTCTGGTTTAGGCTGAACAGCATATTCTAGGTTGATACCCCACTGTGAACCGTCGCCAAGGAGTCGTTGAAATCCAGCTTGGTCGTCTGGTGTGGTGATTATCAAAATGTCGCGAATACCCGCCTGCATCAGCGTGGTCAGCGGATAATAAATCATCGGCTTATCATAAATTGGCATTAGCTGCTTGCTAATAGCCTTGGTAATCGGCCACAGCCGCGTACCTGATCCACCCGCTAGAATTATTCCTTTCATAAACCTCCTGCTTTTATGATATAAGTATAGCAAACAGATTAGCTAATTGACAAAAGTACAAAAATCAGCTATAATGCGATTAATTATGAGCATAGAAAGAACATCCAGTAGCCATGAATCCTTTGAGCAGTATCGGGAGAGCTATCTTACTAAGGTAGCCGAGAAGTTATATCAAGACCCGGATCATCCTGAAAAAGAACCAAGGAGCCGTTCAATTATTTATGTGCCGTATTATGGTGTTTCTGAGCATTTGCAACAGAATTGTCCGGATATTGTTTTTACCGATCGTGCTGGTCAGGAGGTTGTTGAAGCAGTTGCTGAAGCTGACGTTATCATCAATATTGCTCGCGGTGAAGAGGTTGTTGAAGCAGAGATTGGACACCCAGACAGGAATGTCAAACTACCGCCAGAGTCGTTGGCAAACACTGAGATGGTTGGTGATTTATATTTGCAGGCGATTGAAACGGGCAATACAGACGTACAAGTTGTTCACACTGGTAGGATGAATAATAAGACGATTGCTATGGCGACAGCAATGCCAATTTTAGCTGAGAGTGCCGGGCTTAACTATGAGGATGTGATTCATGCATCTGATGCTAAAATACATCAATTAGTAGAGGAAAACCAAGCCGATCTGAAAGCTTTGATACATGAAATTGAAGCTGATCCAACAATGCAAGACATGCAGGTTTGTATCCGGGCACTTCGGCGAATATGTGAAGCACGTTATATTGATCCAGATACCGCCAGCTCATCTGAGTTGACTGACGTACTATTGGATGAGTATAATAATTATCCGCGCATTAGTACTTCAACACTGATGAGAGAGCAGATGTTGCAGAACGTCGCTGAAAAGTTACGAAGTGAAGGTAAGAGTGAAAAAGAAATTAATGAAGTAGTTAGAAAACTGGATGAGTTCACAGATGAGGAACCCGACTCGGTTGATACGGTTACGAACTTTACTAATAGCATCCCGATAATTTTATCTAAACAGTTGATTAAAGAGGGCTATGACGCTGATGAAGTTGGTCTAATGAGTACCGAACAAAAGATGGAATTGTTGGCAGACACTGAAATGACAGCAGTGTTTGTAGCCGATATTGCACACATGCCGCGGGTGATGTGGCTGGCTGATTATCTGATGCCAGACAACTTTAAGCTGGTGTTCGTTGAGAGTAGAACAGATTTGGATGAAGATGCACTACAAAAATCAATGGAACGTGAAGAGCGGTCGCTTAATCTCACTAGAAATTGGTTACCGAATCAGATGGGCACTAGGAATCCAGCTAAAGTTAGCAAATTGGCAGACGAAGCCTACTGGGGTAAAGGTAGTATAAGCAATAGAGAAATCAACGCTAGTATTCAACAGGCAAAGTAGATAATCTAACCAAGCAGTTTGTTTAGCTTATCGCGCCAGTCTTCTGGTATGAATCCGGTTTTTTCAATTTTTGTTAGATCTAGAGTGCTTTGCAATGGTCGCTGAGCAGCACCTGGCTTACTGGCGAAATATTCAGCGGTAGAGACTGGCTGTATGTCTGAAGATGATTTACCTGATTTTTCAAAGACAATTTTGGCAATTTCCGCCCAGCTGGTCGGTTGGCCTTCATTAGTTAGATTATATGTGCCGTACGGTGCATTCGTTTCTAGTAGATGTTTAATACCACGTGCCAAAGTATCGGTAAAGGTTAGACGACCAATCTGGTCGTTAACGACTGAAGGTTTGATATCACGCGCTGCTAAATCTTGCATGATGCTGACAAAGTTTCTGCCGTCGCCGATTACCCACGAGGTACGAATAATATAGTGCTTGGTTGCTGTAGTGGCAGCTAGGTCGCCATCAGCTTTAGTCTTGCCATAAATGTTAAGCGGTGAAAAAGGCTCGTCTTCGTTGTGGATTGGCTGGGAACCGTCGAAAACGTAATCAGACGAGAACGTTACAAAAGTCAAGTCGTGCTGGTTAGCGGCTGTTGCCAAGTAGCGGGTTGCGTCAACGTTAACTGCTTTAACTAGGCTATAATTGCTGGGATTCTCTGCGCCATCAACGTCGGTCCAGGCTGCAGCGTTAATAATCACTTTGGTATTATCCCAGTTAAACTCGTTGATTGCCTTTTGGTCGGTGATATCGAGTTGTTCGCGATCCAGAGCTAGTGCCTGAGGGTAAATTTTTTGTAGTGCTCGGCCGACTTGCCCGTTAGCACCAGTAATAACTATTTTCTTGTCGTCCATTAAACCTCCACAGGAATTACATTAGCCAGCAGCGGATGCTGGGCGTCCTTTTCGGAAATAATCGCCTGGTCTTGGCTGATCGGCCAGTCAATACCGAGTGCTGGGTCAAACAGATTGACAAAGGTGTATTTGGCATCTGGCGACCAGTGGGCGTCAACCAAGTAAGTATAGGCAATGTTGTCGTCAAGCGCCTGATAGCCATTAGCGACGCCTTTTGGTACGAAAATTGCCGTGCCAGGATTGATTTCGTGCGTGAAAACTCGACCGAAGCTGTCGCCTTTACGCAAATCGCACCACGCGCCGAATACGCGACCGTTGGCGGTGGAGATGAACTTGTTCCACGGCTCGGCGTGTAAGCCCCGAGTGGCGCCAGCTTTATCGTTAAAGCTGATGTTATTTTGTACGATGTTAAATGACGGCAGGCCTAACGCCTCCATTTTTTCTTTTTGGTAGTTTTCTTTGAACCAGCCGCGGTTGTCGCCGTGGACGGGCAGTTTGACGACGAATAGCCCGGGGATGGGTGATTCGGTGACGGTCAGTTCATTGTAGTCGTTTGGATCGAAGTTCATGTAGTATCCTTTCGCCATAGTTGATAATAATGTAGTCCTGCCAGAGTTTGGCAGTCATTGATTTCGCCTTGAGCGATGAGCGCGTCGATTTCATCGCAGGTGAAGAAACGCATATCGCTAAATACTTCGTCTGACTGCTCTTTATGTCCGCTGAAAGATAAGTTTCGCGCTAAGTACACCGCCATCTTTTCTGTCATAAGACCGTTGCAAACATATACTTCGCCGAGCTTATCCCACGACTGCGCAGTAATGCCAGTTTCTTCCTCTAGTTCGCGCTTCGAGGCGGCAAGCAAATCTTCGTCGTCGCCTCCGCCGCCAGGCAACTCCCAGCCAAAACTCTGCGACGGATAGCGAAATCCTCTGACAAGATAAATTCGTTCTTTGTCGTCAACTGTCACAATCATGCACGAGTCGCGCGATTCCAGGTAGCCGTATATTCCCAGGTCGCCTGCAAGGTCGCGTGTTTGGTCTTCGCGGACGGTAATCCATGGGTTTTGGTATACAATCTTGCTGCTAACCTGAGTTTTTGACGGCACATCTGTCATGATTATTGTCCCTGTTTTGCGTAGGCTGCTTCAACGGCTTCTTTTTGCGCTTTCCACCAATCTTCGTGATCGCGATACCATTCAATGGTTTGTAGCAAACCATCGCGCATACCAGTTTGGTTGTCGGTGTACTCAGGCTGCCAGCCCAGTTCGCGACGCAGTTTGCTGGAGTCCATGGCATAGCGCATGTCGTGGCCAGGGCGGTCATTGACATGCTCGTACCAATCTTTACCCTTACCCATCAGCTCGCAAATTAACTCAATCACCATCTTGTTATTGACGTGGTCGTTGTCGGCGCCGATGATGTAGGTTTCGCCCAGCTCGCCTTTTTCCAAGATGAGGTGAACTGCCGAGTTGTGATCATCAACGTGAATCCAGTCGCGGACTTGTTCGCCGGTGCCGTACAGTTTGGGCTTGATATTGCTCAAAATATTGGTGATTTGGCGCGGAATGAACTTTTCGATGTGTTGGTAAGGTCCATAGTTGTTTGAGCAATTGGAAATCGTCGCTTTGATGCCGAAGCTGCGAATCCAGGCGCGCACCAGCATATCGCTGGAAGCTTTGGTGCTGGAGTAGGGGCTGGACGGATTGTACGGTGTGTTCTCGGTGAAGCGGTTGGGGTCGTCGAGCTCCAAATCGCCAAATACTTCGTCGGTCGAGATGTGATGGAGGCGTTTGCCGTGCTTGCGAATAGCTTCAAGAATAGTGTAAGTGCCGACGACGTTAGTCTCGACAAACGGCCACGGATTGCGCAGAGAATTGTCGTTGTGACTTTCGGCGGCAAAATGCACAATGATGTCGTTTTCAGCAACTAATTTGTCTATCAACTCGGCATCGCAAATGTCGCCTTCCACGAAATTGATCTGGTCAGCTACTGGCTGTAAATTAGCGCGATTCCCCGCATAAGTAAGCTTGTCGATAACAGTGATGTCATATTCTGGCTTGTGTTTGACGGTATAATGCACAAAATTCGAGCCAATGAATCCCGCGCCTCCCGTGACTAGCATCTTTGTCATAAGTATAGTATATCAGGTATAATAAGTAATCGACAGAGGAGGATTATGAAAATAGTAATTGTTAGCGGCTATTTCAATCCGCTGCACGGCGGACACCTGGATATGATAGAGGCAGCAGCAGCTATGGGCGACAAACTGATTGTAATTGTTAATAACGACAAGCAGCAGCTGCTCAAAAAAGGCAAGATTATCCTGGATGAAAGTAATCGGTTGCGGTTAATGCGAGCGCTGAAAGGTGTTGATCAGGTAATCTTGTCAATCGATGAAGACCCATCTATTATTAAGTCGCTAGAAATGGTTGCCGGCCAGTATCCGGGTGATGAACTGATCTTTGCTAACGGCGGCGATCGTGATACCGAAAAAGCTATTCCCGAAGCAGATGTTTGTAAAAAGTACAACATACAGATGCGGTTTGATGCTGGTAAAGGTAAGCCAGATTCGTCGACGCGAATCAACCAAGCGACAGGTAAAGAGTAGACGAACGCGGGTTAGAAGAAGCAGGTTGTTATTGGCTTGTTGTTAAATAAAGCGCCACAGCCACTATTCAGAAAAACCGTTTGGATTCTGCGATTGCCAGCGCCAGCTATCAGCGCAAGCCTGTTCAATACTTAATTCGGCTCGCCAGCCTAGTTCGCGCTCAGCTTTGCTGCAGTCAGCGTAGCAAGTGGCGATATCACCAGCTCGCCGCGGTTTGATTTCGTAGGGCAAGTCTCGCCCGCAAGCTTTGCTAAACGCTTTGATGATTTCTAGCACCGATGTGCCGCTTCCGGTGCCGAGGTTATAAATACTAGCTCCAGCTTTCATGTGCTGTAGAGCAGCGACGTGGCCGCGCGCCAAGTCTACGACGTGAATATAATCGCGCACACCTGTGCCGTCTGGCGTGTCGTAATCGTCTCCGAAAACACCGACGCTTTGCAGTTTGCCGACGGCAACTTGAGCGACGTAAGGTAATAAATTGTTTGGAATACCGTTTGGATCTTCGCCGATTTGACCTGATTGATGAGCGCCGATCGGGTTGAAATAACGCAAGATTGTTGCTTCAAAAGCTGGATCGGCCGCGCAGTAGTCCTGTATGATTTGCTCGATCATGTATTTAGTCTTGCCATAAGGATTAGTTAAGCCTACACCGACCGTCGAAGTTTCGCGCAGCGGCAGCTCGCTAGGACTGCCGTAAACAGTTGCTGAACTTGAAAAGACCAATTGCTTAACGTTATGTTCTCGCATCGCTTCAAGTAGTGTCATAGTTGAGACGAGGTTATTATCGTAATATTCTAGCGGTTTGGCGACTGATTCACCGACAGCCTTTAGTCCAGCAAAATGAATCACTGAATCTATATCGTATGTTGTAAAAATATCATCAAGTGCTGATTGGTCGCGGACATCCGCTTCAATAAAAGGGATTTCGTGCCCAGTGATCTGTTCGACACGTCGCAAACTCTCGCGGCTAGAATTGGCTAAGTTATCGATTACCACTACTTCAAAATTGTTATTGATAAGCTCGATCAGCGTGTGGCTGCCAATATAACCCGCGCCGCCAGTGACTAAAGTTGTTTTCATACTATATATTGTATAACATTAAGCAAAACAAAACCCTTAAAGAGATAAATCGCTTACTGAGTCGGCAATAGTAGTCCATAACGACCCAAGTTGACCTTCTTTAACAGCCGCCATACCGTTGCTGATAACTCCAATTCGCGACTTGCTCATGTCGAAAGATGTGACTGCTGTAGCAACGTTTACCCATGCTGTGTGTAGCGATCCCTCTTTGACGTATAATACATCACCGTAAGATAAAGCACCGACTCTGTCTCCGTCAAGAATGGCTGTTTTTGTGTTATTTATCAGAAGAGTCCAGAGATTATTGATAGAGCCCTCTTTTGCGAAGAGGTTATTAGAGGTATCTATTACAGCTATTCGATTATCTGTGACTGAAATACTATTTGCATTATTATACACGAGAGTCCAAAGAGCGCTTAGGGAGCCTTCCTTAACAAAAGCGTTGCCACCGCCTTTAATTATGCCAATACGAGAACTGCTAAGTGAAAATTGAGTTACATTATCGGCAACGCGGACCCAATTTTCATTGAGAGACCCTTCTTTGATAGCAAGCCAGCCGCTAGACAAAACGCCGATGCGATTACCTGAAATATCAAACTTATCAACATTGTCAGCTATTTTTGTCCAAGTAGCGTTTGTAGGTCCTTCTTTTGCGTAAAGCTCTTTATTATGATTAAGTACTACTATCCTATTGCCTGATAGTCTAATTGATTTCACGCCTCTAGCTTGTATTGTCCAAAGCTCGTTTAGCGGGCCCTCTTTGACTGAAGCTATTGAGTTTTGAACAATTCCTATTCTAGGTAGCAAGGTAACGTCTCGTATGTGTATAAAATTGTGCGGCCACTCTCTATCACTCGAGCGGTAGTATCGTTTTTGCAAAGTGATAGCGGGTAAGTAGCTGTCCTCGGAGGTTTCGATATATTCGGGAGTGACCTTTTCTACATATGCTACATGACCAGGAGTTGTCCATTGCGCGATTGATCCAACCTCTGGAGTTCCGTTAACGGCGAATCCTTTCGAACGAGCTTTTGTGGCCCAGTTATAGGCGTGCCCGAGATTCCCTGGGTTAGCTGCGCCGTTTTGTGCTAAACGGTATGCAGCATAATTAGTGCAGTTATGTCCAGTCTCGCGAGTAGAAAGCCCCACGTAGACTGTCCGCGATAACCGCTATGACTAGTGCAATTGTATCCAGAGCTGCGGCATAAAAGCGTTGCAGCAGAGGCGATACTGATGTCTATCGTCGATAAAAATATAGTTATGCAGATAAAAACTATAATCTTGTAATGCAGGCTATTTGCTAACATGTCTTTCAGCAGCCTTAATGATATTTATCATACACAACCTTTTTAATCTTAGTCAAGAAAAGGCCTTTGTCGAAGCGTTTAGCGGTGCGGGCGAGTTTGCTGGGATGAAAACTAATTTGTTCGGCGATTTCGACGGCTTTTACAACATCGTCAACGGTTTGATGATGAAACAGCGTGCCAATGTCGGGCGAAGTAACTATATCAGTGGTGCCGCCGCGCGCCAGGCCGATAACCGGCGCTCCGGCTGCCAATGCTTCAACGCTAACAATGCCAAAATCTTCCTCGGCAGGATAGATGAAACCGCGCGCGGTGGTGATAGCTTTTTCGTATTCAGCGTCGCTAGCGTCACCAAAGCGATCGGTGCGGAATTCAACAGTCGGGCCGGCAAGCTTGACTAGCTGGCTGTGAGCTGGCCCGTTACCGAAAACGATTAGCTTTTTGTTGAGTTTGGTAGCGGCTTTTACAGCTAGATCGTAGCGCTTATACGGCAATTGGCGGCCGATGGTTACGTAGTGGTCACTCCGCTTGCGAGCAGGTGTAAAGCGGCTAGTTTCGACTGGCGGATGAATTACGGTACTGCTGCGGCCGTAATATTTTTTGATGCGTTTTTGCGTCTCGGTAGAGTTGGCGATGAAGACATCAACTTGCTTAGCCGCCTCCAGGTCAAGCTGGCGCTGATGCGGTACCAGCAGCGGCATCAGCAGGCGAATAAACGGATTAAGTTTGCCATAGCCAGGATCGCGGCGGTATTCGTCGTAGTGGCTCCAGTAGTAGCGCGGCGGCGTATGGCAATAATTGATAATAACTTGGCTGGGTCGTGCTTTAGTAACTTGGTGGCCGTGCAAGTACGAACTAGTCAAAATAATATCAAATTCACTAAGGTCGAGTTGGCGCATTGCTTTAACTGCTAGCGTCGGAAAAAGTTTGTGATAATTGCGCAGCCGCTGCGGTAATTTTTGTAATTTCGAGGTGCGGATATCAAGTTTAGCAAAAGCTGGTACTTTGCTGCGATTATATATTGCCGTGTAAATCGGCGCGTCAGGAAAAGCTTCGTGCATTGCTAACACAACATTTTCGGCGCCGCCCATCGTTGTTAAAAAGTCGCAAACAATTGCAATGCGCGGACGCTTCATTATCTTGCTCCCGTTTTGTGTAATACGACACCGATTGTTTTGAAAAGTATCCGCAAGTCTAGCCAAAAGCTCCAGTTTTGTGCGTAATAAAGCTCAAGCTCAATCCGTTCGTCAAAGCTCAAGTTGCTGCGGCCCGAGACTTGCCATAGTCCAGTCACTCCAGACTTAACGCTATGTAGTAACGCCGTACGATTTTTGCTGAATTTAACTTCTTGCGGCAAAATTGGCCGCGGCCCGACTAAGCTTAAATCGCCGAGCAGCACGTTGATAAATTGCGGAAATTCATCAAGCGAAGTATTACGCAAGAACTTGCCAAACCAAGTAATTCGCGGATCGTCGGCAACCTTGTGATCGCGCCGGTATTCGGCGGCCAAATCAGGCCGATTCATTTCCTCAAACTCGATACTGGCGTCCTTTTTGCCGTACTGAGCACCCATGGTGCGGAACTTATAAAGACGAATCGGTTTCGAAAAACGGCTCAAGCGCTTAGAACGGTAAAAAATCGGTCCGGGATTGCAAATTTTTTGCAGCAGCGCGATTATTATTATAATTGATCCCCAGAGCGGCAAAGTAATAATAACGGCTATCAAGTCGAACAACCGCTTAGCAATTGCCCCCCAGCCGATGAGTGGTGTTTGGCTGACGGTAATCATCGGATAGCCGAGAAAGACATCGACGGTGTTTTTGCCAGTGTAAAATTCTGGCTCGCCAGGAATGAAATTATATTGAATGTGAGCAATTTGCGCAGCGCTTAAAATTTGGTGATTGCGATCTTCGCTGGCATAAAGGTCGGTTTGAATAATAGTGCTAATGTTAAGTTTTTTGATATCTTTGAGTGCTGTCTCGACGCGGCCGTAATGAACGATACCGAGATGTGGCGGCAACAATTTTGCCGGCCCGGCGAAGGCTACAATTTGATAACCAGATTTGTGGGTGGAGCCGAGGGACATCGCAATATCGGTCGTCGCATCAGAATTACCGATTACCAACACTCGACTGACGCCGTGTCCGTAGCGGTATAGTTCGTTGCGAATGGTGCGGATTATTTCGCGTACTAAAATAATGGCAATCGTTGAGCCGATTAAAACGTAAAGAGCGACTAATCTGGCCGGAAAAATATGCATACTAGTGAAGTATTCCCAGCCAATCACCAGCAGTATACCAATGAAAGTGCCGAGCGTTATGCGGCTCCATTCGACGAGGCGGCGGTTATAAACGCTCGGACTATACAATCCGAGCGAAGCGAAAATCAGTATCCATACCGGGGTAATCACGGCAAAGCCGATAATATATTCGTAAGCGTAAACAATGTGCAAGAGTACGCGCTGGTCGACTTGAGTGCGAATATAATAGGCTGCGGCAAAAACAATTGCCAGCACAATCGCGTCGGCCGCCATCAGGATTAGGCTGTAAGACTTGGTGTTATGAGATGGCATTTGTCTTCATTATAACAACTTTCGTTATAATAGATAGCATGAGCAATCTCAATACCGATAATTTGGAGCGTCGGCTAGCTTCGGTAACGCTGGTACTGTTGGCTGCGATCATGCTAGGCTTGGCAATTCATACGCCGTTGACGGTTTTGGCGAGTACGCATTGGCCGCTGGTTGCGCTGTACGCCAAAGCATGGAAAGAAGTACTGTTAATGGTAGCTTTTGTTCTGGTGATTATCCTGGGTTGGCGGCGCCATGCTTGGCGATTTTGGCTGCGCGATAAGTTGCTATGGTTGATTGCTGGTTTTGCGTTGTGGCATTTGGTTTTAGCAGGAATATCGCTAGCTGTGGGTAATTCAGCGGCGACTGTGATTGCTGGCCTGGTAATTGATTTGCGCTGGGGTCTAATGGCGGCAACTATGTATGGTTTTATTTATCTATATCCGCGTTATCGGCAAATTTTATTGAAATGTATGCTGGCGGCAGCAGCGGTAATTATTGGTTTTGCTTGTTTACAGTTGGTTTTGCCGCGGGATTTCTTGACAGTATTAGGTTATAGTCAGGCGACGGTTGCACCGTATTTGACGGTTGATTCAAACGAGGCTTATGTGCGCTTTGGCAGCACGCTGCGCGGGCCGAATCCGCTAGGGGCGTACGCGCTTGGCGGTTTGGTGTTGGCGTCAGTATTTTTGACGGAAAAATGGTGGGATAGCGCTAAGTTGCGCGTCTACGGCATTTTGGCGGCCGTTAGCTCTAGTATAGCCCTTTACATTAGTTATTCGCGGGCGGCGATTCTGGGGGCTCTAGCAGCGTTAGGCGGGCTTTTTGCTCATCAATATGGCCGGAAATTACCTAAAAAAGCTTGGATATCGATTGTCGCGGGAGTTTTAGCTGTAGCTGCGGGCGGAGCTTATTTGTTGCACGATACCAGCTTTATGCATAATGTGATTTTGCATGATAATCCTACTACGGGTGCTGCTAGAACCTCAAATGATGACCATGTTTCGTCATTGCGCGATGGAACTATCAGAGCGGTGCAGCAACCGTTTGGCGCTGGTATTGGCAGTACTGGGTCGGCATCGTTATTAGGTGATTCAGGGGTGATTATCGAGAACCAATATTTATTTATCGTGCACGAAGCTGGTTGGTTGGGCTTGGTGATTTACTTGATGATTATGATTGTCGTTTTGCGGCGGTTATGGCGGCGGCGGAACGATTGGTTAGCGCTTGGCATGTTTTTGTCTGGAATTGGCCTAAGTATCGCTAGTTTGTTCTTGCCAGTATTTGCTGATGATGTAATAGCACTAGTTTGGTGGGGCTTGTCGGCGCTGATAGTGGTACGACCGTTTGACCGGGAGCTGGTTGATTCGTTATAGTGAAGGTATGGCAGCACAAGCTCAATCGGCGGCAATTAATCCGACCAAGAAGCAGTACGAGCTTTTACTATTTATTGATAACTTTATAAAAGATAACGGCTACGGGCCGAGCTATCGCGAGATAATGCGGGCGCTTAATTACAAAAGCGTTTCGACAGTGGCAGTGCATATTGATAATTTGATCTCCCGCGGCCACTTGCGTAAGCGTGACAATTCAGCGCGGTCGCTAGAGGTGATCGACGTGGCTGCGGCGCCAAAAACCACACCAGAAGTTTTGGATTCGACAGACGCGATAATTGAACGCTGTATTCGCGCTAAAATAGCCGATTTGCAGAAACAAGACGACGATAAGGTACGCCAGGATATTCAAACGCTGCAATCGGCATTACAAATTCTTGGTTATGAGGAGCCGCGTGAGACGGATAGTGCGTAAACCATCGTACCGCCGGCGTTATACTGGTACTAAAGCAGCGGTCCATGCCACTAAATCTAGCGCTTGGCGATTGAAATTGCGGCGTCTAGTTTATGGCGCATATCGGCAGGTCAATTACCAAGCTGCTTCATTGCAGATAAAATTACAACGTTTGTTACGCCATAAGTATTTCCGTAAATATGCAGTCGGTGCGGCAGCAAGTTTGACTTTTATTCTAGTAATTGTACAGTTGGCTTATCCAAGCGATAAGACTTTGCCGTTTGCACACGTTGACGGATTAGCAATCGGCAGTATGGCTAAAGATGCTGCGGCTAAAAAAGCTAATCAAGCGTATAGCGACCATACTCTTAATATCACGATGAATAATTCAGACAAGCCAGCAGTTAGCATTAAACTGCGCGATATTGCTGTCTCGGTTGATAATTCGCAGCGGATCAAGCGGTATGATTATCCTTGGTATGTGCGATTGGTGCCAACTTCATTGTTTTGGTATGGTTTGAATTATGGTTCACCGCCAGCCCCTAAATTTGCCAACCAAACGGACGTAGCTGTTAACGAAAAAATAGTTGCTCGCTGCCAAGTTAGTCCGACCAATGCTACGCTTAAAGCCAAAGGGGTGCAACTTGAGCTGCAGAAGTCTAAGCTTGGCGGTAAATGCGATGAGGCTAAAATCAAGCAATCTGTTCGCGATATCAAACCGAAATTACATCAGCCGACAACTATTAATGTCAATAAAATAGATATCAAACCAGCGGTGAGCGATGAAAAAGCTAAGCAATTGGCGCGAAAGCTAACCAAACATCTAGCGGGAGGTATTCAAATTAAAGCTAGAGACAAAACTATCGCGGTCGATGCGCAGACGGTCTACGCTTGGCTTGACTTTACCGCTAAAGATAAAGAATTGGTGGCTACGCTGAATGCTGAACGTACTGGCAAATGGCTGAATGATGAGGTAGCGAAAATTGTTACTGTGGCGCCTGGGGTGTCGAAAATTACTACGCATGACTTCACTATTGTTAGCAAGCAGACAGGTAGTTCAGGGCAAGCACTCGATGTGGCGGTAATGCTGCAGAAATTACAAAGTACAATCGACGGCGGTAGTTTGCAGCTTGATGCCGTTACCAAGGCTGTGCCGCCGCGCGAGGAATATACGCGGACATATAGCTCGAGCGATGCTGGCTTGTCGGCTTTGATGGAAAATTTCGCCAAAGACCATCCGGGGACTTACGGCGTGTCGATGATAGAACTTGACGGCAAAAAGCGCCGCGCCGAATACAATGGCGATAAGCAATTTGTAACAGCTAGCACCTACAAATTGCTAGTGGCTTATAGCTTGCTAAAGCGTATTGATAGCGGTGCGCGCAGTTGGGATAGCGATCAAGCATGCTTTAATAAAATGATTAGTTTGAGCGATAATGCTTGCGCGGAAAGTTTCTTGAACGCAATTGGAGTTAGTACTTTGACTAGCGAAGCTAACGCCATTGGCCTTAAGAACTCGACATTTATGAAAGGCGGCGGACCGTATACGACAGCAAATGATCAAGCCCTGCTGCTAGGTATGATTGCAACCGGCCAAAACTTTTCGAGCGCTAATCAGCAGCGCTTGCTAGAAGCTATGAAGAAAAATGTGTATCGCAAAGGTATTCCGGCGGGTGCGTCGGGGACGGTTGCCGATAAAGTTGGCTTTATGAATGGATTATTGCATGACTCGGCGATTGTTTATGGTTCGCACGGTACGTACGTACTGTCAATTATGACCGATGGCGCTAGTTGGGAGGCGATTGCTGATTTGGCAAAACAACTTGATGCGCTGCGAGCGCAGTAGACTTTACACCTTTTGTATAATAAGTTACAATACTGGTATCTGCGGCGATAGCAGAATGTATTCCGGCATAGCTCAGTGGTAGAGCGGATGGCTGTTAACCATTAGGTCGCTGGTTCGAGCCCAGCTGCCGGAGCCAATTTTGAGAATTAGAGTTGTCTAGTACACTAGCGAAAGGCTTCAACAGAGGTAGTTGAAGCTTTTTTGCTTTCAAAGTAGGGTTCGCAAGTAGCATACGCAGAATTTTGTTCTTTTGCTCTGGTTGCGAACGCTCAAAGATATTTTTAGCTTTTGACGCCAGTTCTAACAGATAAGCAGAGGTGAGTTGGAAGGACGTATCGTTATTTGTGTACTCAACTAACTTACGGTCAAGGTCTTCCATTTCGGTCTTATACTTCATTACATATTTGTCATATTCATCGACAGTAATACGTCCATCAAGTCTGTCATCGTACAGTATACCTAGCTTTTTCTCTAAACGTAGGTATTCAGCCCGTGTTTGTGTAATAGCGTTTTTATAGAACAGCTGTATATTATCGTGTTCGTTTTTCATCAGCTCAAGCACTTGGTTCACTATTCCTTCACTGATATTGAGCTTTTCAAGCAGTTCAGTTACTTGCGGTAGTATATCCGCTTCAGCGATATGAGGCTGGTCGCAAGCTACGCCAACCTTTGCCTTGGTACAACGCATATAGACGTGTCCTTTTTGCTCGTACGATGAGATAGTACAACCGCAGGTGGCACATTTGAGTATACCACTGAAGGTAAATATCTGCTTGGTGTTAGTTTTGGTCTTTTCGTTAGTCCGCTGGTTGTTGATACGTTGAACCTTGTCGAAGGTGGACTTGTCTATTATCGGTTCGTACTTATGAGGGTAAAGACCGCCATCGTACTTCATAACGCCGTAATAGAACGGGTTCTTGAGCATTGTTTCAATCTGACTCTGACCAACTATACCTTGCTTTTTGGTGTTACTGCGGAAGCCATCTTCACGAAGTATCTTGGCAATGGTGCGATAAGACTTACCTTCAAGCCGCAATTCAAACGCCTTGATAATGTACTGCTTGCGGTCTGGGTCGGGTGTGATATTCTTTACCACTTTACCGCTGGTGTCTTCCCATTTGATGTTCTTATAGCCAACACAAGCCTTGCCTGGGTATTCGCCATCGTGAAGCTTCTGTTCAATCTTACGTTTTACGTTGTCGCTGATAGCCATTGAGTAGTAACCACCAAAGACCATACCCATATCTAGACGGGTCTTGTCGTGAGCTGGTGAGTGCTGGTGGTATATAAGTCCGTCAGACGGGAAGTGTAGTTCGCAACGCCCTTCTTTTACTAGGTCCTTCAACGTGCGTACAACGTCTGAAGAAACATCACGAGTTAGGCGGTCAATTTTATCAAATACCATCACGAAATATTTAGGGTACTTGATAGCTTCATCAACAATTTCAATAAACTTAGCACGGTCTTCTTTGAAAGCCGTTTCGTCAAAACGATGGAATTCTTTGCTGAACTTATAGCGGTCAGCGTATTCGTTGAGACGTAGCTCCTGTGCTGGCAGGGCATCCACTTGCCGCGGGTCGGATACTCGTGCGATTAGGAAGGCTTTCATACCTTCGTAGTCTTTTACTTCTTTTCTTGCTTTCATAATCTTCCTGACTATATTATATATTTGATAACATTATATAACAATACTTACCAAAACTAGAAAGTATAGTCTTCAATATTAACGGGCGTCATAGCCGTCAAGGTATTGGTTATATGTAGGAGTGTCTTGAGTTGTGTAGGGTTCGGTGGCTCTCGGCTTTTTTGCTTGAAACGGCGGTATTGCGATGGGTTGAATAAGCCTTCGAGCAGGTTGCGTACATAGCGTTCATCTTTGTCTTGCCGAAGGTAGGCATAGCCAACTCGTGCGAGGGCTTCCGTCATCTTCATATCTTCGTTGGCTTTCTTGATATTGATAAGCAGATGTTCAGCGGTGTCGCTGTCTAATAGCCCTTTAGGTATGCGGTCAAAGATATTTTGCCAGTGTCGCATTAGTATTTTTTGCGAAGTGTCGCTGCTATACATTTCTTCAAAGGAGATACCGTGCGTAACGCCAACCTTAGCCAGTTCATTGCGTATTTTTCGTAGCCCGTTCAGACGTACTTCTAAGCGAGTAACTGTTACGGTCTTTTGGCGTTCTAGTTCATCAAGTAGGCTCATTTGTACGTAGCCGTCTTTTTCACGGCTACGCTTGGGCGATGTACGCTCTTGTTTTAGGTCGGCAACTTTATCGTAAATGGCAATATCTAGGCTGTTGCTGTGTATATGGTAGACGTGTCCGCCATTACGAAAGTCGGTATTTTGAATATCGTACACTTTGGAAACGTCAGCCGTTCGGACGTTGGCAAGTACGTTAGAAACTGGCGTACGGTCAGTGAATATAATGTTTTTCGAGTAGTCTATTTTACGGACACTGGCTTGCCGTATTTGATGAGGAAATAACCAGATACCGTAAGTGGTTCTTATCGTGTCAGATAACTTTTTGACTACTGCTTCAAAATCGGCGTCATCAAGTTCGCTGAAGTTATTATTGAACATCAGTTTTGGTAGCGACAACTCAATTGCTAATTCGTAGTTTTTACCGCCTCTAACTGGTCGTTCGGTGTAGGTGAGGCGAGGTTGATAGATACCTTTTTTCTTGTTTTCACTACTAGGATTAGCAACAGCCTTGAATAAGCCCGTATCGACATCAAAGCCGTGTTGGAGGCGAGCTTTTTCATACCAGTGGGGACGCTTACTAAAAGGCAGTACCAGCTTGATAGTATCTATCATCGTTACGTCCTTCAAATACTTCGCTACATTTTTTGAACACGGCTTCTTCAATAGCCCTGCTTGCTTCACGGTTGATTGGATAGAATAGTCCTAGTGACCTATTGCCTACGAGCTTCGTAGGGTACAACAGGCGATACGAGCCGTCTAGCTTGGTGTAAACGGCGATTGAGTTAAGGTATATGTTTCTATCAACAACTAGGCTGGCTATACCAACTAAGCCATTCTTCGGCTTTACAGGCGTGATGTTTACTTCGCTAACGACCATATCGCTTACGTTCCTCAGCGGCTTGTTCTTTTTTGATTGCCCATAGCCATACGTTGGTGAGCAGTTCTATTAGTTTGCGGACAAATATCCTAAATAGCTTGTAGGTAGTTATCATTTGTACTGACCCCTTCATTACGTTTTACTTCCATATCAACTTCCAAAAGGGCGTCCAAAAACTTGGCGAGGTTATTCAACTCGTCAGTATCAAGCACTGGCACGGCTGGCGTGTCTGGGCTTGCTGGAACTGGCTCTTGTTGGTCGTTCATACTACCAACTATGCCAATATCTAACGGGGTTGTCGCTGTTTTAGTTTTATTGCGTAATAAGTTCGTTCAAAGGGCTATTTTTGCTGTCATAAAAACTAAACTTTCCGTTCAAGTACGTTGAAAAGCCGTTTATTTCCGTTATTTTCCGTTCAGAATGTGTTCAGGTTAGAACGGTATTTCACTCAAGTCTATTGGGCGGTCTGGTTCTTGTTCGGTTACAGCCCCAAGTTTCTTCAGCTTTTTGTCTAGCTTACTAGTATCTATATGCTGAGCGTCCGCTTCAGCACGGGTAAGGTGCGAGCGGAATATAATACCTCTGTCTTTGCTGATAGTTGGGAAGAAAATAGCCCGTAAGGTTGGGTCAAAGCCCATATCACCAATGATAGTAGTAAGCTGGCGTTTAGTAGCAAGGCTTGGCTTGAACGGCTCTGTTTGCCCATCGTGTTGAAACGACTGGCTCAATACCATATCTGACGCTTGACCCGCTTGGGTCTTTTTCAGTTTCAAGACCCCATTTACCAAAATAATACCGTTGTTATCATAGGTAAGTGTGTATTCGGGTATTATCTTGCCATCATATTCAGGGTCTTCTTCCTCAAGTTCAGTATAAAAGGCTTTGCCGTTGGCTTCGGCTTCGGTAACAATTTTTTTCAATTCAGGGCTAAATTCAGGTGTTTCTTTGCCGCTGATAATACAGAGGGTGTTTACTTCGGCGTTATGGCTTATACCGTATTCGTTTTCGTTGTACTGCTTCCAGTCCCAAAAAGCGTATTCAATGTGCTCAAGGCGGTCAAACACTTGCCAGCATATACTTTCCTTGATGGCTTGAAGTTCGGGGTTGCGAGCATATATCCTTCTTAGTTCATTGCTTATGAGGATATAGCTACGATTGACGGCGTTGGTGTCTGGTAGATTGTTATGGTCAACGACCATTTCAAATAGACCGATGGCGAGGTTATTCAAGTAGTGGGCAATGGCAAAATCGTTAGACTTGCTACGGGCTTCAGATAACCCGTAAGCATATTCAAGCACGTTGGTGGATTGAATATCGTTGAGCTTGTAGTGGTCTTTCAGAAGCTTCATAATCACTTCACGGCTTGGCTCTTTATCTTCGGTAGGAGGTTCGTTTAAGGACTTTATAATTTTGTACGTTTGCTCAAGAACATACTTGGCTTGGTCTTCATCAAGCCTGAATGTGTTCATAAAAATGTGTACTCTATTATCGTCAGTCATTATTCATTACATCTTTCAACTACCAAGTTCTTGTCATTTATTATACAATAATATTATATGGCAGACGAAAATCTATCTGAATACCTAACACTGAAGCAGGTCAGTGAACTACTCAAGGTACACCCGAACACTCTGCGTAACTGGGACAAAAATGGTACGCTCAAACCTATTCGTATTGGAGAGCGTAAAATACGGCGATACAAAAAAGAAGATATAAAGAAGTTTTTGGAAGCAGGTCAGTAAACAGTAAAAATTTGGAAGGACGTAATGAGCGATGGCAGATAATTCACTGAAAAAAGGACGATATACCAAGTACAGCAACAAGATTGGCTTGTTTAGCAATAGCAAGGGTAGTTTCATCAAAAACGATACCGAAGTAGTGCTGAATTTTCCGTTCAAAGATACAGTCCTAGAAGCGGGTATGAGCAAAGAAGATAAGGGGCGTGAAGAACGCTTCCTTCAGATTGATATAGACAGTAAAGATATAGACACACTGGAAGAACCAAAAGTACTGACCGATTTTCGTTACGTTGATAAGGATGGTGAAAGGTCGCTGACTGCGAGTAGTGATATTTCCTTCTTTGATGAAGATGGCGAGCTGAAGCAGAACCTACTTATCAAGGGTAATAACCTGCTGGCTCTTTATACCCTCAAAAGTCGTTTGACTGGTAAAGTGAAACTCATCTACATTGACCCACCTTACAATACAGGGAACGATGGCTTCCGTTACAACGATAGCTTCAATCATTCTGGCTGGCTAACGTTTATGAAGAACAGGCTAGAGGTTGCGAAAGAGCTTTTGTCTGATGACGGAAGTATATGGATTAGTATTGATGATAATGAGGTACACTACCTAAAAGTGTTATGTGATGAGGTTTATGGTTCTAGTAACTTCATAATTCAGGCGGTTGTAAAAAGAGGGTCTGCTACTGGTCACAAAGCTATAAATCCTACGCCCGTTCAAGTTTGTGACTACGTTATTGCATATGCTAAAGACAAGTCTAAGTGGGATTATAAGCCCGTCTACCAAAAAAGAGGTTATGACAAGGCATATTCGCAGTTCATAGAAAATATCGATGATGATTTTCAACAGTGGCAGTTCATACCTCTCAAGATTGCCGAAGGTAAATATGGGTTTGATAAAGAGAAAAGTATTGAAAAATACGCAAAACAAATTATAAGGTTTGCTCAGCCTGACTATAAGAATGTTGGCAAAGATGTCCAGAATGCAATTGACGTTTCTAAGGCAGATGGAAGTAAAGTTTATCGTATCAACCGAGAGGGTTATTCTGATATGTATTTCTGGAAGGGCAACAGGATACTATTCTATAAAGATAAACTGCGTGAAATTGACGGGGAACTTACCACGGCTGAGCTTGTTACAAACTTGTGGACTGATATGAATTATCAGGGAATTGCCAAAGAAGGCGGCGTTACATTACTTCGTGGGAAAAAGCCAGAAGCTCAAATAAAGAGAATGTTAGAAATGACAACAAGCGAAAACGATATTGTGTTAGATTTTTGTTTAGGCTCAGGTACAACATCGGCTGTTGCCCATAAAATGGGTCGCAGATGGATTGGCATTGAACAGATGGATTATATTGAAGATTTGACAAAGAAACGCTTAGTAAATGTTGTTAATGGTGACCAGACAGGAGTAAGCAAGGCTGTTGGCTGGCAAGGTGGTGGTTCGTTCGTTTACTTCGAGCTGAAAAAGTACAACCAAGAGTATATCGACCGTATTATGGAAGCCACGAGCCTGAAGGAACTTGAAGATATTTACGTTG